>Ga0310786_10000040_pt1 | contig 209129 bp, 197 predicted proteins | sample AusTroGonzalo_MG_FD_203881 | JGI IMG/M metagenome (GOLD analysis project Ga0310786, IMG submission 203881) | Bovine rumen microbial communities from tropical cattle in Woodstock, Queensland, Australia - Gonzalo_03 (v2) (version 2) | ecosystem: Host-associated > Mammals > Digestive system >... | reverse complement strand
TGAAAGAGTATTACGCGGTGCGGGGCAGAGCGAATGATTACAAGAAGCTCGAGCCCAAAGAGCTCGCCTATTACGACGCAGTGATCGAGATCGATCTCTCGGAGATCGAGCCGATGATCGCGCTCCCCTTCCATCCCTCCAATGCTTACAAGCTCGCCGATCTGATCGCGAGTCCCGGCGATATTCTCTCCGAAGCGAGCAAGAATATGAACGAACTCTTGGGCGGCAAGGTCAAGATCGATCTTACCAAGAAGATCAAGAAGGACGGCGTCTACGTCGAACAGGCGGTGATCGCGGGATGCGCGGGCGGTACCTACGACAATATCTGTGAAAGCGCGAGCATTCTCAAGGGAAAGAGCATCGGAAACGGCGACTTCTCTTTGAGCGTCTACCCCGGCAGTCAGCCGGTATTCACCGAGCTCGTGAAGAATGGTTCGATCGCTTCCTTGATGCAGGCAGGTGCTTCGGTTCGTTCCTGCTTCTGCGGCCCCTGTTTCGGTGCAGGCGACGTTCCCGCGAACGATTGCCTCAGCATTCGTCACACCACGAGAAATTTCGAGAGCAGAGAGGGCTCCAAGCCTCTCGAAGGGCAGATCTCGGCAGTCGCGCTCATGGATGCGCGCTCCATCTCCGCCACCGCGGCGAACGGCGGCAGACTGACCTCGGCGCTCGATTTGGATTACGACGCGAATATCCCGCCTTATGCGCATGACGACAGCTCCTATAAGAGCAGAGTGTATAACGGCTTCGGCAAGGCGGATCCCGCCGCACCCCTTCGTTACGGTCCGAATATCGCGGATTGGCCCAAGATTCCCTCTCTCGCCGACAATGCGATCTATAAGATCACCGCGGTGATCAATGATCCCGTCACGACGACCGACGAACTCATTCCGTCGGGCGAGACCTCTTCTTATCGTAGCAATCCCCTTCGTTTGGCGGAGTTCGCTCTGTCGCGCAAGGTGCCGGAGTACGTGGGAAGATGTAAGCTCGTGAAGGCGGATTCCGATCGCTTTGCGGCGGAAAAGAAGCTGCCGGAAGAGTATGCCGCGGCAGTCAAGAAAGCGGGACTCAATCTCTCCGGAAGCGCCCTCATCACCTCGGCGATTTATGCGGTGAAACCGGGCGACGGCAGTGCGCGCGAACAGGCAGCGAGTTGTCAGAGAGTGCTCGGCGCAGGTGCGAATTTCGCGGTGGAGTACGCGACCAAGCGTTATCGCAGTAACCTTATCAACTGGGGCATGATCCCCTATCTCACCCACGCGAACTTCGAGGTGGGGGATATCGTCATCGTTCCGTCTGTTAAAGAGTGCCTCCTCACGGACGCTCCCTTCACCCTCCATATCGTGAGAGGGGATAAGGTGATCGTCGAGCAAGCGACGGTGGATAAACTCACCGACGACGAGAAGACCATCATCAAAGAGGGCTGCCTCATCAATTTTTACGCCAAGAGGTAATTCTCTCTGTCCCGCCGCATAAAATGCGGTATGAGAGTGGAGATTGATTTATCCGCCATTCGCGAAAACGTGAAGATGATCGCGAAGGCGACGGGCAAAGAAATCATCCTGATGTGCAAGGCGGACGCCTACGGACACGGCTTGTCCCGTGTGGCGAGAGAGGTCCCCTCTGTGCTGTACGGCGTCGCGACGGAAGAGGAAGGATTGATCCTTCGTCAGATGGAGAAGAGCGTGCTTATCACAGCCCCCTCCGTCAAAGGGTTAGCCCTTGCCAAACGCTACGATATGATCCCCATGATCGGGGATGACGAACTGGTGCGTCAAGCGATTTCCGTCGGGCTCACCCGTTGCCATATCAAGATCAACAGCGGGATGAACCGCTTTGGCTTCCGAGGGGAGAAAGCCTGTTATCAAGCGGCGAAGGCTCTTATAAAAGGCGGTGTTCGCGTCGAAGGGATCGCCACCCATTATCTCGAGGAAAAGGATCAAACGATAAAGAGGCAGAATCGCCTTTTTGATAATAGCGTTCTCGCGATTCGTCATGCGGTCGCGGAAGAGGGGGGCAGTTCGCCCGTTACCCACGTTACGGGAAGCGGTGCGCTCTTTGCGAAAAATTACGACTACCTGCGCGTAGGCCTTCCCGCTTACGGTTACCACGCCGAGTATACCGCCGGCATCCCTCTCGTGAAGGCGATGAAGGTCAGCGGCGAGATCTTGACGGTGAAATATTTGCGTAAAGGGGATACCCTCGGATACGGCGGCATTTACCGCGCGGGGAGAAATCTCGTCGCCTGTACCGTTCTCGGCGGATACGGGGACGGCGTCACGAGGGAAGAGGTGGGCAGAAAGGTGCTCCTCCGCGGGAAGAATCAACGCATCGCCGCCGTCTGCATGGATAGTTTCGAGATGATTGCGGAAGGGATGATTCCTCGCGTGGGCGAGAGGGTCATTCTGCTTTCGGACAGATTGGACGCGGCGTATATCGCCGCCTACAGGAAGAGCATTCCTTATGCGGTGCTTCTCGGTTACGACGTGCCGAGAGCGGAAAGGATTTACCATGGATAAGAGAGAATTCAGGAAGATTTTGAAGGACAAGCTCAGTGCCTTCTCTCCAAAGGAGAGGGAGGTGGCGGACGTCGCGATCGCTTCGCGGCTTTTTGCTTCTCCTCTTTATCAAGAGGCAGGATCGCTTTTTCTTTATATCTCCATGCCCGAAGAGGCGGATACGCATCGAATCATCGCACGAGCGCTCTCGGATGGCAAGGCGGTCTATCTCCCGCGTGTCGAGGGGGAAGATATGCGCCTTGTCCGCTATGAAGGTGGTGCTTTTGCGGTTGGTGCCTATGGGCTGTCGGAGCCTAAAGGGGAAGCGTCCGATCCTATCGTCGATCTCGCGGTGATCCCTCTTCTTGGCTTTGACCGTGCGAGAGGACGCCTCGGGCGGGGGAAGGGATTTTACGATCGATTCCTCGCTTCCTATCACGGACGTTCGCTCGCGCTCGCATACGCGTTTCAGGAGATTCCCTCCGTGCCGACCGAACCGCACGATTGCCGTCCCGAAGGGATTCTTACCGAAAAGGAGTGGATCGAATGAGAGTGATTGCGGGGAAGTATAAGGGAAGGACCCTCTTCTCTCCCAAAGATATGTCGGTGCGTCCCACGACCGATCGCATCAAGGAGAATATCTTCAATCTCCTGCAGGGCAAGATGGCGGGCGCCAAGTTTCTCGATCTCTTCGGCGGGAGCGGCGCGATGAGCGTCGAAGCCTTGTCTCGCGGCGCATCCGAGGCGGTCACCGTGGATAACGCTCGTGAGAGCGTCGCTTTGATCAAGCGCAATTTCGCGAAGGTCGGGATCGGCAGAGAAGGACGGATTTTGGAGTGCTCCTATCTCGGCGCCCTCGAGAGATTGCACGGAGAGCGTTTCGACGTCGTTTTTCTCGACCCTCCTTACCGCGAAGGTCTGTATCGGGAGGTGCTTGCCGCCCTCGCCGAAGGCGATTTCTTGTCGGAGGAAGGGGTGGTCGTCGCCGAACGTGCGACCGAGCTTCCCTATGATCCTCCCGCGGCATTTCACCTCGCCGACAGCCGAAAATACGGCAGCGTTACGGTGGATATCTTCCGCCGCTCTTGACAAAATTCGACTTTTTGTGTATGCTGAAAATATGAGAAAGTGTTTGGTTACAGGTAGCTTCGATCCGATCACCCTCGGACATGAAGATATCATCGAGAAAGCGCTTCGTGCTTTTGACGAAGTCGCGGTCGCCATTCTTGTCAATCCGGACAAGAAGCCTCTCTTCACTTTGGAGCAGCGCGAGAGTATGATTCGCGCGGTCTTCGGTGATCGGGTAGACGTCTTCTCCTTCACCGGTTTGACGGTGGACGCGGCGAAGGCGATGGACGCTTCTTTCCTCGTGCGAGGGATTCGCGACGGGGAGGACCTCTCTTATGAGACCGAGATGGCGGATTATAACCGTGCGCACGGCGTGGAGACCGTCTTCTTCCTTACCGACAATCGGTTGAGAAGCATCAGTGCGACCAAGGCGCGCGACGCCCTCTTGAATGGGGAGGCGGGCAGTTATATCAGCGAAGGGGCGCTAGCCCTCGCTTATCAGTATTTGGGGGTCGATAATGACTGACGTGACGGCGATTATTGGCGAGCTTGAGAAGGAGATCCTCAGCAGGAAGAATATCTTCGGCAAATGCGTGGTGGAGGAGGTCAAAGTGACTTCTCTCCTTTCCCGTCTGCGTGAAGCGATCCCGCAGAGCTTCTACGAGGCGCAGTCCATTTTGCGCCAGCAGGAAGCGATTTTGGCGGAAGCGGAGCGCCGTGCGGACGCGATCTTGAAGAATGCGAACGAAGCGAGAGACAAGCTCGTGAATGAGTCGGAGGTGCTCTCGATCGCACAGCAGAAAGCGGATAAGATCGAGCAGAGCACGCAGGATTATTGCGAGAATATGAAGCTCTCCGTGCATCAGAATCTTGATAAACAGCTCTACGATATCGCAGTCAAGATGAATGAAGTGATGATCACGATAGAGAATCTGCGTGAAGAGATGTGGAAGCGCTCGGGCGGTGGCTCTCCGCAGTCCTGATCTTCGATATCAAGTATGCGCTCTCTCCTCTCTGGGAGAGAGTTTTTTTATAATGTATATTTTGCGGCGGGTCACATATATTTTTCTATGCGGAAAAAGCTCCTGCCACTTCTTTTTATTTTCTTATTGTTGCTTCTCGTTCTCAATCCGTCACGCTATTTCCTCTCGGTGCAAAAGGGGACGATGCTCTTTTTGTCCTCGGTGCTTCCCTCGATGCTTCCCTATTTCTTCTTCACCAAACTGCTCACCGGCACGGGGTGCGTCGCGGGGCTGTCCGAGAGCCTCGGCAAACCGGTGGGAAGGGCTTATCGCGTGAATGGAATCGCTTCCTATCCCTTGGTGATGAGTTTTCTCAGCGGCTATCCTGTGGGGGCGCGAGTGCTCGCCGATTTGTACGAAAAAAGGTTTATCGATCAAGAGGACGCGATGCGCGCCGCCTCTTTCACCTCCACGAGCGGCAGTATGTTCGTGCTTGGGAGCGTTGGGGGCGCGATCCTCGGAGATCATCACCTTGCGATCCTCATTTTGATCGCGCACTATCTCGGCGCGCTTCTGAACGGACTTTTATATCGCGGCAAGAAGGGGAATAGATCTTCGATTCCGCTTCCCCTATCCCATGCGGAGGAAAATGCCTTGTCCGACGCGATGTACGAGAGCGTGCTCTCCCTCGCTTTGGTCGGAGGATTTATCGCCCTCTGCAATCTGCTCGGGGATATGGCGGCGGATCTCATCACCTGGTGCGGGGGCGGGGTGATCGTCGAGGAAGGAAAGGTTACGAGCGGGATTCTGTACGGCTTTTTCGAGGTGACGAGAGGGTGCGTGGAGTTTTCCGCGGCGTCCCTATCACGCCCTTGGACCGGCGCCTTGTGCTGCTTCGCGATCTCCTTCGGCGGATTGTCGGTGGTCTTGCAGTCCCTCTCTTTCCTCGGGAAGACGGGACTCAAAAAAGGAAAGTTCCTGCTGATGAAGAGCACGCAGGCGATCATTTCCTTTTTATTGTGTTTGGGTGGGGGGTATCTTTTCCTTTAGAGGACGATCATGCCGTTGTCGAGCTCGCTCGCGCCCGTCGCGATGCGATAGATATCGTGCGCTTTGCTGTCGATCACAGCGCTTGCGATCCCGCTCTCTTTTGCTTCCGATTCTCCCGTCAGGAGTTTGCCGGAGCGAGACAAAAGGGAGAGCGCGTCCGTGCATTCTTTTTTGATCGCGAGGACTTTGTAATAGGGCGGGGCGTCGATCTCACTCTCGAAGAGGATGCGGTCCACGCCGAGAAGCGCTTGGATTAAGATTCGGCGCACGCGAGATTCGGTATAGCGCTTTCCCGCGGTCTCCTTCACGAGAGTATCGGCGTCGCCGCACTCTTTTGCGAGACGCAGGATGCGGTTCTCCAGTCCCTCCGACACGTCGGGGACGCGGGAGAGCCCCTTTGCCGATATCTCAGTCAGACGGTATAGCAGGAGGGGGGAGAGATGATTGTCTCGCGCCTTCTCGATCTCTTTCGCCATGAAGGGAGGAAGCGCAGAGAGGATTTCCTCTTTTCGACCCTCTTTGATCGCCTGTCGAATCGCCGAAGCGGAGGGCGCCGTCTCGGATATGCTTTGATCGTGATAATTCCCGTTGCGGGGAAGGGTGAAGGGGGTGACGCCCCCTCTTTTACGTATCGCGCGAAGGTATTCGATCGCGAGGATATTATTGGGCAAGGTGAGGTCGGCAATGTCGATTCCCTTGGCAGCGGCATAGGCGCGAAAAGCCTGTGCCCGCGCGACGGGATAGCTGCATCCCATGTCGAGAAGTTCGCGGATCTCGCCGCTGACTTCTTCCGGCTCCATCGAGAGGAGCTTCGCCGCGTTTTCCAGCTTGGTGAGATCTCCTTCTTCGCTACCGAAGGCGAGGATTTTCTCCTCCGCCTTGATTCCCGCGAGCAGTTTGACCGCCGCGTCCGCGAAACGCTCCGCGCAAGATGCCCCGAAGATTTGAGGGAGTTCGAGGACGAGATCGGCGCCCGCCTTGATCGCCTGTCCCGCTCTCGTGTACTTGTCGAAGAGGGGGAGCTCTCCTCTCTGCATCACGCTTCCGTTTAAGATCACGACGAGAAGATCGGGCTGTAAGCCCTGGGCTTCACTAATCAAGCGCAGATGTCCGATATGGAGGGGATTGTATTCCGCGGTGATGGCGACGATTTTCATTTTTTTGTTCCGAATTATTGGGTCGATCTCCTTGCTTTTTCCTCGCGCGAGGGGTATAATTATTATACATTTTTTCTATGTAAAAACAAATCTTTTTCAAAAGGAGATTGCAAAATGTCGAAATTGATGGATGAAATCAAGCAAAAAGCAGCGGCTCTTTACAAGCACATCGTGCTTGCGGAAGGGGAGGACGAGCGCATCATTCGCGCGGCGGAGATCATCAACGAGAAGAAGATCGCGAAGCTCACCTTGATCGGTGACGAGGCGGTCATCAAGGCGAAGTGCCCCGACGCGAAGCTTGACGGCGTCACGATCGTCAATCCCGAGACCAGTGAGAAGACCGAGGAGTATGCCTCCCTTCTTTACGAGCTCCGCAAGTCGAAAGGGATGACTCCCGAAGAGGCGAAGAAACTCGCGAAAGATTGCTCCTATTACTCCGTCCTGATGATCAAGGCGGGGGATGCGGACGGCATGGTTTCCGGCGCGATCCACAGCACGGGCGATACCCTTCGTCCCGCTCTGCAGATCATCAAGACTGCGCCCGGGATCAGCACCGTTTCCAGCTGCTTCCTGATGTGCCTTCCCGAAGGCTCCAAGTACGGCGAGAAGGACGTGATGGTCTTCGGCGATTGCGCCGTGAATATCGATCCGAACGAGCAGCAGCTCGCGGATATCGCGATCTCCACCGCGGACAGCGCGGCAAGACTCGCGGGTATCTCTCCCCGCGTCGCGATGCTTTCCTTCTCCACGAAGGGCAGTGCGAAGCACGACACCGTGACCAAGGTGCAGAATGCGACTCGTATCGCGCACGAGAAAGCGCCCGAGCTCGCTCTCGACGGAGAGTTGCAGCTTGACGCGGCGCTCGTACCCGCGGTCGCTTCATTGAAGGCGCCGGGCAGCACCGTCGCAGGCAAGGCGAATGTCCTCATCTTCCCCGACCTCGAAGCGGGTAATATCGGTTATAAGCTCACCCAGAGACTGGGCGGCGCGGAGGCGATCGGACCGATCTGCCAAGGACTTGCCGCTCCTGTAAACGATCTCTCTCGCGGTTGCGTGGCGGAAGACGTCGTGGGCGTCGTGGCGGTGACCGCCGTGCAGTGTGCGAAGTAAGGGGGATTTATGAAGATTCTCGTTATCAATGCAGGTAGTTCTTCCCTGAAATATCAGCTCATCGAGATGGAGACCGAGTCGGTGCTTGCCAAGGGCGTTTGCGAGCGCGTCACGATGGAGAAGTCTCGCCTCGTTCACTCTGTGAACGGCAAGAAGTATGAGATCGAGCACCCGATGCCCGACCATACCGAGGCGCTCTCCTTGGTGCTCTCCACCCTGACGAGCAGTGAGTACGGCGTCATCAAGAGCCTTAAGGAGATCAATGCGGTGGGCCACCGCGTGCTCCATGGTGCGGAGGACTTCAAAGAGTCCGTCCTGATCGACGATGAAGTGGTGAGGATCTGTGAGAAGAATAAAGAGCTCGGACCGCTCCATATGCCGGCGAATATCGCCTGTATCTGCGCTTGCAGGAAGCTCCTGCCCGTGCCACAGGTCGCCGCGTTCGACACCTCTTTCCATCAGACTATGCCCGATTATGCCTATCGCTATGCTCTTCCCGAGAAGTTCTATACCGAGTGGCGTATGCGTCGCTTCGGTTTCCACGGCACAAGCCATAAGTTCGTCTCGGGCGAAGCGATCAAGTACCTTGGCAACCCTAATGCGAAGATCATCACCTGCCACCTCGGCAACGGTTCTTCCATGGCGGCGGTCAAGGCGGGGAAGTGCGTGGATACCTCGATGGGATATACCCCTCTTGCGGGCGTCCCGATGGGGACGAGAAGCGGCGATATCGATCCCGCTCTTCTCGAAGCGATCTGCAATAAGACCGGTATGTCGATTTCCGACGCGGTCAATCTCTGCCTGAATAAGATGAGCGGCGTCTACGGCATCGCAGGTGTCAGCGACTTCAGAGACCTTTGGGCGAATGCGGCAGGCGGCGACGACAAGGCGCGTTTGGCGCTCGATATGTTCAGCTATTCCGTGAAGAAATTTATCGGTAGCTATGCTGCGGCGATGAACGGTGTGGATGCCGTCGTGATGACAGGCGGCATCGGTGAGAACAGCGTGGACGTGCGTGCGATGATTCTCGAGAATCTCGAGTATCTCGGCATCTCCTTCGATCGCACCAAGAACAAAGAGGCGCGTGGCGTCTTCGCCGATATCTCGGCTGCGGACAGCAAGGTGAAGGTCCTCGTGATCCCCACCAACGAAGAGCTGGTGATTGCGCGCGATACCAAGGCGCTTGCCGAAGGAATCAAATAATCATAAATATTTGTCAAAATCGTTGACAGATATCTACGTTATCAATATAATAAATAAACGTGAGCGTATCAAGAAGCACGAGAAAGAGGAGGTGTATGATATGGCAGTACCTAAATGTAAAGTGTCCAAGTCGAGAAGAGATTCCCGTGCGGCAAATTGGAAGATCAAGGCCCCCGGTCTTGTCGAGTGTCCCAACTGCCATGAGCTGATCCAGAGTCATAGAGTTTGCCCGAACTGCGGCTACTATGACAAAGAGAAGGTTGTGGAAATCAAAGAAAAGTCCAAAGACTGAGAATTCGCTTGGCGAAAGCCAAGCGTTTTTTTTATGCCTAATCCGAATCGGTTGCAAGGGTAGAGCGTTTTTGGGTATAATGAAAGAAAAGGATGGGATGGATATGAGAATAGCAGTGGACGGTTACGGCGGCGATTACGCCCCGACGGAAGTGGTAAAAGGGGTGCTTGACGCCCTCAAAGCGGATCCTCGCTTGGAGATTCTGCTCACGGGTGACAGCGAAGAGCTGGCTCGCCTTGCGGGAGAAACCGATCGCCTCGTCATTCGCCATGCGGGGAGCGTGATCTCCTGTGAAGAGAATCCCACCCTCGCCATTCGCACCAAAAAGGACAGCTCTCTCGTCGTCGCATTGGACGCGGTCGCCGCGGGGGAAGCGGATGCGCTCGTTTCCGCAGGATCCACCGGCGCGGTCCTCATCGGTGCCACTTTGAAGATCGGCAGAGTGAAGGGGGTGGAGCGTCCCGCTCTCGCACCCGCGCTTCCCACCGTAAAAGGGGGGGATGTGATTCTCTGCGATTGCGGTGCAAACGTAGACTGCAAGCCCTCCTATCTCGTGGGCTTCGCACGAATGGCGTCTCTGTATATGAAGGGAGTCTTCGGCGTCGCCTCTCCGCGCGTCGGACTCTTGAATAACGGCGTGGAGTCGACCAAAGGGAATGCTTTCTCCGTGGAAGCGCACGCCTTGCTTGCTTCCGCTCCGCGCATCAACTTCGTCGGGAACGTCGAAGCGCGCGATATCCTCTCGGGTGAAGTGGACGTCGTCGTGGCGGACGGTTTCGACGGCAATATCGCGTTGAAGAGTGCGGAAGGGACCGCAAATGCGATCTTCGCGCTGTTGAAGCAGGGGATTTATGCTTCCGCTCGGGCAAAGATCGGCGCGCTCCTACTGAAGCCTGTTTTCAAGGATCTCAAGCATAAGATGGATTATAATGAGCACGGCGGCGCCGCATTTCTCGGCTTGAAGAAGCCGGTCGTGAAGGCACACGGCGCTTCTAAAGCGAAGTCGATCACCGGTGCGATTCTGCAGGCGGTAAGCATGATCGAAGGGAGAGTCTCGGAGGCGCTCGCCGAGGATTTGTTGAATGATGCACTTTGATGAGATATACGGAAAAATAGGATATTCTTTCAATAATGAGTCGTGGATTCTTCGCGCACTTACACACAGTTCTTTCGATCGAAAAGAGAACTACGAGCGACTGGAATTTCTCGGCGACAGTATCGTGGGATACGCGGTCAGCGACCTACTGTACCGCGAGGGACTTCCCGACGAAGGGGATATGACCAAGAAACGCGCTTCGATGGTCTCCAAAGAGCCTCTTGCGTATCTTTCTGATCTCTTCGGCTTTTCTGCCGCTTGCAGAAGGAAGAACTGCGCGTTGTCCGTCAAGATGAAGTGCGATCTTTACGAGGCGGTCACCGCGGCGATCGCGATGGACGGCGGCTTTGATGCGGCGGTGGATTTCGTGAAGCGGACGATCCCGCTTGCCCCTCAGGCGACTCCCGATTACAAGTCGATGCTCAAGGAGAAATGCGAGCGGGAGAGGAAGGTTTACGCCGCGACTCATACCGAAGCGGGGCAGGATAATCGTAAGCTTTTTACCATGAGCGTGTCGGTAGGTGGCGCGGTGCTTGGCGTCGGACAAGGGCGTTCTCTTGCCAAGGCGGAGAGCGAGGCTTGCCGTCAGGCGCTTTTGAAGCTCGGCGTTTTGCGCTGATCTTTCCTTCTTCCCCCGCCTTTTATTCGCTAAAACACTTTTCTTATACCTTTCTTTGTGATATAATTACTTAAATTATAGGGGCAGTTTTGCCCTTTACGGGAGAGAAATGGTTAATTTCAAGAGGCTCGAATTGCAAGGATTCAAATCCTTTGCCGGCAAAACCGTAATCGACTTCGGTAAGAGTTTTACGGGGATCGTCGGACCGAATGGCTGCGGCAAGAGTAATGTCGCGGATGCCGTTCGTTGGGTCCTCGGCGAGATGAGTGCCAAAGCGCTCCGCGGTGCCAAGATGCAGGACGTCATCTTCAACGGCACGGAGAAGCGCCCCTCGATGTCCTACTGCGAAGTTTCTCTCTATTTCGATAATACCAATCGCGTTTTCAAGCTCGATCGCGACGAAGTCGTGGTCACCCGCAAGCTCTATCGTTCGGGTACGAGTGAGTACTATCTCAATCACAATATTTGTCGTTTGCGCGACATTTTGGACGTGATGCGCGACAGCGGCGCCGGTAAGGACGGTTACTCCATCATCGGGCAGGGCAAGGTCGCTGAGATCATGGATTCCAAGCCCATCGACAGGAGACAGATTTTCGAGGAAGCGGCAGGTATCGCGAAGACCAAGGCGGAGAAGATCGAGACGGAGCGCAAGCTCGCCCGTTCCGGTGAGGATATCTTGCGTTTGACCGATATCACGTCGGAGCTCGAGCGCCAGCTCGCTCCTTTGGCGAAGCAGCGCGAAGCGGCGCAGAAGTTCTTTGATTTCAAGGAGCAGATGCGCTATCAGGAAGTGAATTATTATCTCTTCTCTCGTGAGGATAGCGTCCGCAAGAAGGAGAAGATTGCGGCGAACGTCAAGGCTTTTACCGAAGAGCTTTATGAGAAGGAGAGCGAGTCCCTCCGCCTCGCCGCCAAGCATAACGAGACCTTGGAAGCCATCGAGAATAACGAACAGTCTGTTCGCGCGCTGATGGAAGAGAGAGAACGCTTGAAGGTCAGCAATGAGAAGAACAGCGGTTTGATGGCGGTCTTCCGCAGTAAGCTCTCCCATTTGGAAGAAGAGAAAGACAGATTGGATAAGGAGCTCGCCGAGTCAGAGGGCGCCCTCGAGGTGACGACCGAGACCCTTCGCGAAGCGAAGAATATCTTGGATATCCGTCGCAAAGAGTGCTATCTCGCCGAACAGAGACTCAGCAATTTGAATGATAAGTATTTCGCGGTGTCGGAGGAGATCGCCGGCAATGAAAGCAATCTCGAGCGCTCGAACAGCGAGGCGTTCGACGTCTTCGGCAGACTCTCCGACGTGAAGTCCTCTCTCGCGGGATTCCAAGCGGAAGCGGGTTCTCTTCGCAAACGCGTGACCTCTCTCGAGCTCGGGATCAAGGCGTCCGCCGCGATCATCGAACGCGAAGAGAAGAATAAAGAGCAGTACTTCGCGGATATAGACGCACTCGGCAAGAAGAAGCTCTCCCTCCGCGAAAAGCGGGCGATCCGCGCAGGCGATTTCAATGATCTCAAGCAGATTTGGTATCAGATGAACCGCAATCTCGAGCAGATGAATGCGGAGTACGCGAGCAAAGAGGGCAGAGTGCGTGCGATGGCGGAGATGGTCGGACAGCACGAAGGCTATCAAGCGGCTGTCAAACTTCTCTTAAATGACGCCGCGACGAATCGCGAGCTCGCGTCCCACATCGAAGGTGTGGTCGGTCAGCTCATCAAGGTGCCCAAAGAGTATGAAATCGCGGTGGAAGCGGCGCTCGGCGCGTCGGTACAGCACATCGTGACTCCCACCGACACTGATGCGGTGTATATCGTGAATTATTTGAAGAAGATGGAGTACGGCGTCGCGACGATGATTCCCGCGAACAAGGCGCGTCCGCAGACGCTTGCACCGGAGTACAGAGGAGTGCTCGGGATGCGCGGCGCGATCGGCATTTGCTCCGATCTCATCAGTTACGATCCTCGTCACGAGGAGGTGATCTCTCAGCTTCTCGGTAGGACTGTCGTCGCGGAGGATCTCGAGGCGGCTCGCATGATGGCAGATCGCTATGATTACGGCGTGAAGATCGTCACCCTCGACGGGGACATCATCGACCCGAGAAGGACCATTACCGGTGGTAGTCGCAGGCAGAAGAACGCCCTCCACCTCAGCAAAGAGCGGGAGCTTTCGGATGCACAAGAGGAGCTGAAGAAGCTCTTCATCGAGCGCGAGAAACTCCGTGCGGAAGTGCAGAAGAAGGACGCCGAAGCGAAGAAGATCGAGGAGGAGATGTACTCCCTCCGCGACGATATCCAACAAGTGGATCTCGAGGTCGCCACCGCGAATGAGCGTATCGCCACCTCCGAGAAGATCATACAGGAAACCAATGAGCGCATGGCGGCGGATCAGAAGGAACTGGACGAGGCGAATGCACGCCTCACTTCCGTCTCCTTGGAGATCGAAGCCGCGGAGGATCGCAGTCAGGATATCGAGGTCAAGCGCGCGAGTGTGCAAGGGATGGCGAAGGCGTCCAAAGAGGACGTCGAGAATATGCGCAAACTGCGTGATTCTCTCTCGGTCGCCGTTACCAACGCGCAGGTGGAGTTTTCCTCTGTGCAGATGGAGATTACTCGTATCGAGAACGATATCAAGAGGTTGGAAGACGAGAAGGCGGAGAAAGAGCGTGACAGAGACGCGACCCGCACCTCGCTTAGCAGCGTGAACGCGGAGTACGAGTCGGTGAACGGCAATGCTCCCACCCTCGAATTCTCCCTTGCGGAGAAGAATCGACTCGAAGAGATCGAGAAAGAGATGAAGATGAAAGACATGGAGAAGGAGGCGCTTCGCACCTCTCTCACCACCATCGATCATGCCCGTCAGAGCGTGAATGAGGTCGTGAACTCCATTATGGATAAGCGTGCGCGTGAAGAGAGCCGCGTCGAGAAGATCGACGGGGATCTCGCCACCCTCCGCGATCGTGTGCTCGCCGAGTACGAACTCACCGAAGAGGAGATGCTCGCTTTGAGGGACGAAGAACATTTCCTTTCTTCCGAAGCCCCCGCGGCGATCAATAGCTTGAAAGGGAAGATCGCACAGCTTGGCAGTATCAATTTCAATGCCTTCGAGGATTACGACAACGTGATGAATCGCCACAAGGAGCTCTCCGAACAGCTTGCGGATCTCGTGCAGGCGAAGGAAGACCTCGAGAAGCTCATCGCGGCGATGAATAGCGATATGCTCGCGAAGTTCAGCATCGCTTTTGAGAAAATCAATCAGAATTTCAAGAAGACCTTTGCCGACCTCTTCGGCGGCGGTTCGGCAGATCTTGTCTTGGTCGATCCCGATCCCGAGCATCCCGACGCACTGGAGAAGGGGGTGGATATCGTGGTTAAGCTTCCCGGTAAAGCCCACCAGAATCTCCATTCTTTGTCGGGCGGCGAGCAGGCTCTGACTTCCATCGCGATCCTCTTCGCGATCTTGAAACTCCGCCCGATGCCTTTCTCCATACTGGATGAGATCGAGGCGGCGCTGGATGAGAGCAATACCATCCTTCTCGCGAATTATCTGAAGAAGTACAGCAGAGATACGCAGTTCGTCGTGATCACCCACAAGAAACCCGTGATGGAGCTTGCCGACGAACTCTTCGGCGTGACGATGGAGGAACGCGGCGTGTCTAAGGTGATCGCCGTGAAGCTCAGCGATATCGGACAGGGGGCATAATATGGGTTTTTTCAGCAAAATCGCACAGGGACTGAAACGCACAAAAGAAGCGTTCTCCAAGAAGATATACGAACTCTTCAAGGGCAGAGCGCTTGACGACGACTTTTACGAGGAGCTCGAGATGGCTCTGATCTCCGCCGACGTCGGTGTGGAGACCGCCGCACAAGCGGTGGAGGAATTAAAAGAGCGCGCCTACGAGAACCGCGTCTCGAAGCCCGAGGATGCGAAAACGATCTTTGCGGAGATCCTGAAGGAAATGATCGATTACGAGATCCCCGAGTACGAGTACCCCCTCTGTATCTTGGTCGCGGGCGTAAACGGCGTGGGGAAGACCACCGCCATCGGTAAGCTCGCCCATTATTTCACTTCGCAGGGGAAGTCTGTCGTGCTTGCCGCCGCGGATACTTTCCGTGCCGCCGCTGCCGAGCAACTCACCGTGTGGGCGGAGCGTAGCAACGTGAGGATCATTCGCCATGAAGAAGGCGCGGATCCCGCTGCCGTCGTGTACGATGCCATCGCTTCCTGCAAGGCGAAGAAGACAGACGTCCTCTTGATCGATACCGCGGGCAGACTGCACAATAAGAAGAATCTGATGGAAGAGCTCAAGAAGATCGACCGCGTCGTCCTTCGCGACTATCCCGAAGCGGATTATCGCAGTTATATCGTCCTCGACGCGACGACAGGGCAGAACGCTCTCTCGCAGGTGGAAATTTTCAAAGATGCGATCGATATCGACGGCATCATCCTCACCAAACTTGACGGCACCGCTAAAGGCGGCGTCGTGATCGCGATCTGCAACGAGATGGAAGTGCCCGTTCTCTTCGTGGGCGTAGGCGAGGGGAAGGAAGATTTGTTGCCCTTCAACGCAGACGAGTTTGTCGCTGCGATTATCCCTAACGGCGGCGAATAAGGGCGCATCTGCTTTGTTACTGTCTTCAAAACCGCACAGTTACGTACAAGGAGTACGCGCCTGTGCGGTTTTTGCATTCGCACGCCTCTTCGCCGCCTTTTTGTGTTCTATAGGATGAAGTCGATCGCGCTCAATGTAGTGCGTGCTTCGGGGCGACAGCGACACCATTATTCCGCATTTCGAATTCCGCATTCCGAATTAGAATCGCTTTGTTAAGCAAAAATACTTGACAGGGGCGGTTTTCTTATGTATAATGTGTCAAGTAAGATCACTTTACAGGAGAGAGATATGGACATTCGGGATCGCGTCAGGTTAGCTTCGCTCCTATCGGAGTACGGCGCGCTTCTGACCGACAGACAGCGCGAGATGCTCCGTATGTACGTCGAGATGGATATGTCCCTTTTCGAAGTGGCGGAGGAGTGCGGGGTGACCCGTCAAGCGGTGCTGGACGCCGTGCGTCACGGTGCGGATTCCCTGCAGCGATATGAAGAGGCGATCGGGAAGGTCGCATTCAAGCAAGAGATCCTCTCGGAGCTCGATCGGCTCACGGCGGCGGATCCATCCTTGAGAGAGAAGCTCAAGGCGGTTTATGACAAATTGGAGGGGTAAATGGGTGCATTCGAAGGACTCGGTACGAGATTAAACCATATCTTCAGCAAGCTCCGTAATAAGGGTGCGCTCACTGAGCTTGAGATCAAGCAGGCGATGCGCGAAGTGCGTATCGCGCTTCTTGAAGCGGACGTGAATTTCACCGTGGTGAAGAACTTCATCGCGGACGTCACCGAGAAAGCTATCGGTGAGGAGGTCCTGAAGAGTCTCACACCGACTCAGCAGGTTATCAAGATCGTGAATGAGGAGCTGACCGCGCTTCTCGGCGGCACGCATACCAAGCTCGCCGTGGCGGATAAGCCCCCGACAATCATCTTGATTTGCGGCTTGCAGGGCAGTGGTAAGACCACGATGTGCGGCAAGCTTGCTTTGATGCTCAAGAAGAGCGGCAAGTCTCCTGCCCTCGTCGCTTGCGACGTCTATCGTCCCGCGGCGATCCTTCAACTCCAGAGAGTGGGCGAGAAGGCGGGCGTTCCCGTGATCGAGAAGGGGCAGATCGAGCCCTTGAAGATCGTGAAGCACGCGCTCTCTGTGGCGGACAAGTCTGGCTATGACACCTTGATCGTGGATACCGCCGGCAGACTGCATATCGATGAAGCGCTCATGGACGAGCTGAAAGAGCTCAAAGCCTATCTGCATCCCACCGAGATCCTTCTCGTGGTGGATTCGATGACCGGTCAGGACGCGGTGAATGTCGCGGAGAAGTTCAACGAACTTCTGGACATCACCGGCGTGATCCTCACGAAGCTTGACGGCGACACGCGCGGCGGCGCGGCGCTCTCCATTAAGGCGGTGACGGGCAAGAGCGTGCGTTATTGCGGTACGGGCGAGAAGATGGGGGACATCGAGCCTTTCCATCCCGAGCGTATGGCGTCGAGGATCCTCGGCATGGGCGACGTCCTCACCTTGATCGAGAAGGCGCAGGAGGCGTATACCGAAGAGGAAGCCCGCACCCTGGAGAGGAAGATGCGCGAAGCGTCCTTCACCCTCACCGATTATTTGCAGCAGCTTGACAAGATGAAGAAGATGGGGAATCTCACCTCGATGATCAAGATGATCCCCGGCTTGTCGGCGAAACTCGGCAATCAGGACCTTTCGGTGGACGAGGAGAAGCTCGCGCGCACCAAGGCGATCATCCAGTCCATGACCCAGCAGGAGCGTGATAATCCCGATATCATCAAGGCGAGCAGGAAGAAGCGTATCGCGGCGGGAAGCGGCACCGAGCTGCAGGACGTGAACGCCCTCCTGAAACAGTTTGAAGGGACGCGCGAGATGATGAAGCGCATGAAGAACGGCAGAAGAGGGGGATTCCCCTTTTAATACAGGAAATCAATACGGAGGTATAAACAAATGGTAAAACTCAGACTCACAAGAATCGGCGCAAAAGGTCAGCCCTGCTATCGTATCGTTGCAGTGGACAGCAGAAAGGCGAGAGACGGGATGTACATCGAGCAGGTCGGTTATTTCGATCCCATGACCAATCCCGAGACCATCAAGGTGGACGCTGATTTGGCGAAGAAGTGGATCGCGAACGGCGCACAACCCACCGACACCGTCAGAGCACTTCTCAAGAAGGCGGGCGTTTTCGAAGAGAAGGGTGAATAAGATGCAGGAACTTGTAGAGTACATTGTCGAGTCTTTGACCGGCAATTCGAATTACAACGTGACCATCAGCGAGGAGGATCGTTTAATCACGATCACCCTCTCTCCCGACGATATCGGCAGAGTGATCGGCAGAGGCGGTAAGACCGCAAAAGCCATCCGTCTCATCGTGAAAGCGGCAGCCGCGAAGCGCAATAAGCGTTACGACGTGGAGATTCGTGAGACCGATGAGGCTGGCGATCGCGAAGATAACTAAGCCGCACGGCGTGAAAGGGGAGGTTCGGGCGTCTGTCCTCTTGGACAGTCCCGAACTTTTTTGCCGCGTGAAATCGGCGTATCTCGAAGATGTCAAGGTGAAGCTCTCCGCTCGTCTGGCGGGAGACGCCGTGATCCTCTCCATCGAGAACGTGATGAATCGCGACGACGCGGAGCTCCTTCGCGGCAAGACCCTTTATGTGGATCGAAAGGACGCGGAGCATCTGAAAGAGAATGAGTATTTCGTGGACGATCTCGTCGGGCTTACCGTCTGCGCAGGCGATAAAGTGATCGGCAAGATCACAGAGATTTATAAAGGGGAGCGCACCGCGGATATCATCGAGATCAACGGGGAAAAGGGGATACTCCTCCCCTATCTCAAGAAGCTGAACGGCGTGGTCTCTTTGAAGGAAAAGAAGATCACCTTCGACGAGAAGGCTTTTGACGAGGTGGCGGTCTATGCGGATTAAGGTGCTCACACTTTTTCCCGAAGCGTACGACGGACTGAAGGTCGGTATACTGGAAAGAGCGCTCAAGGCAGACAAATTCTCCTTGGAACTCTATCAGATCCGCGACTATTCTCTCGATAAGCACAAGAAGGTGGACGACGCTCCTTTTGGCGGTGGCGCGGGTATGCTCATGACTCCGCAGCCTCTTTACGACGCGATTCACGCGGCGGATCCCGATCACAAGGCGCACCGCGTCTATCTCTCGCCGAGAGGGGAGCGGCTCACGCAGACGAAGGTCGTCTCCCTTGCGAAAAAGGAAGAGCTCCTCTTCCTATGCGGCAGTTACGAGGGGGTGGATCAGCGCATCGTCGATCTATGTATCGATGAAGAGATCTCCATCGGTGATTACGTGACGACGAGCGGCGATCTCCCTTGTATGGTGACGATCAATGCGATTTCTCGCTATTTGGAAGGGGTCCTCGGCAGCGAAGAGAGCACCGAAGAGGAGAGTTTCTCGGGAGGGCTTCTCGAGTATCCGCAGTACACCCGTCCGCAGGAATTTATGGGACTGAAAGTCCCCGACGTCCTTGTCGGCGGAAATCACGGCGAGGTGGCGAAGTGGAGAAGGGAGCAACAGCTTGCGATCACGAAAGAGCGGCGCCCCGATCTCCTTGAAAAAGAGAATAAAGGATAAACATGTTGATACAGTGGTTTCCCGGGCATATGGCGAAAGCCAAGCGCCAAATGGAAGAGAACATCAAGCGTGTGGACAGTCTGATCTATGTATTGGATGCCCGCGCGCCTTTTTCCTGTATCAATCCGGAGTTTGACGATCTGATCGAGCGCAAACCCGTTTTGTACGTGATCAATAAGTCCGATCTCGTGGAGAGAAGCGCCGCAGAGGCTTGGGTAAATGCCTTTCGCGATAAGGGGATGAAGGTCCTCGCGGTTTCCGGCACGATGGGGAAGGACGCGCCCAAGATCCTCGCCGCTTTGCGAGAGATCAATCGAGAGAAGATCGAGAGGAATCTCGCGAAAGGGATTCGTTACGGCATCAAGGCGATGGTGATCGGGATGCCGAATACAGGTAAATCCACCATAATCAACGCGCTGTGCCGCGGCAAGAAGACGGTGACGGGGGATAAGCCCGGGGTCACCAAAGGGGAGCAGTGGGTGCGTCTGGACGGCGGAATCTCCCTTCTCGATACGCCGGGCACCCTCAGTCACAGCATGAAGAGCGAAGAGACGGGACTGGCGCTTGCCTTTATCGGATCGGTTCGCGACGCTGTCGTGGATACGACCGAGCTCGCGCTTGCCCTCATCACCTTTTTGACCGAGCATTGTCCCGGTAGCTTGGAAGGACGCTATGGATGCGAAACGGCATCCACTCCTCTTGAGGTGCTTCGTGAGATCGCGAAGAAGAGAGGACAGGTCCGAAAGGGGGGAGAGGAGGATCTCGACAAGACCGCGACCCTCGTGATAGACGATTTCCGGAAGCAGCGGCTCGGGAAGATCATTTTGGAGATGCCGAATGAAGAATGAAGAGAGAGATACCCTGAAGTTTGAGCGGGAGCTTCTCGCAGAGGGAGTGCACCTCATCGGCGGCATGGACGAAGCGGGGAGAGGACCTTTGGCAGGTCCGGTCGTCGCGGCGGCGGTCGTGATGCCTCTCGATCGTATCATCGAAGGGGTGGATGACAGCAAGAAGCTGTCGGAGAAGAAGAGAGAGATGCTTTTCGATCGGATCATCGAGGACGCGATCGCTTATAAGATCGTCGCGGTGGATGAGAAGACGATCGATTGTATCAATATCTTGCAGGCGACCAAACAGGCGATGTCTGAGTGCGTTTCGGGCCTTTCAGTCAAGCCGGATATCGTCCTTGTGGACGCGGTCAAACTCGCCCTTGAAGTCCCTACGAAAGCGATCATCAAGGGGGATGCCTTATCCTATTCCATCGGTGCGGCTTCCATCCTCGCGAAGGTCTATCGTGACCGCCTGATGCGGGAGTACGATAAGATGTATCCCGAGTACGGATTCGCAAAGCACAAGGGGTACGGCACGAAGGATCATATCGATGCGATTCGCACTGTCGGACCCTGCCCGATCCATCGCCGCACTTTCATCACCCACTTCATCGACCATGAATAGGCGCGAGCTGTGGACGAGAGGAGAGGTCGAAGCGAAACTTCTTCTCGAAGGGAAAGGGTATAAAATTCTCGAAGAGAATTATGCCGGACGCATGGGAGAGATCGATCTCATCGCAAAGGACGGCGATACCATCGTTTTCGTGGAGGTCAAAGCGAGAGAGAATGCTGCCTTCGGTCAGCCTATCGAGGCGATCACGCCTGAAAAGGTCAGGAAGATCACTCTCACGGCGGAGCAGTATCTCGTCAGCCGTCGTTTGCTCGGGAAATGCGTCAGATTCGACGTCGTCGAGATGCTTGGCGGGTCGCTCAGGCACGTCGAAAACGCCTTTTCGCTGAACGACGCGGCAAAATATATAAGGAGATAAGGATTTCTTATCGAAAATCGGTAAAAATCGCTTGCATTAAGCATTTTTATATGATAGTATATCATAGACTTCGGGTGGTCCTCTGCGTTGTTAGATCGGCATGAACACTTAGTAAATTAGGAGGAAAAGTCAAATGAGTAACGTTATGGAAACGATCAACAAAGAGGGTATGAAGGAGAATATCCAGTCCTTCAATATCGGTGACACCGTCAAGGTGCACATCAAGTTTAAGGAAATCACCCGTGGTGGCACGGATGCGAATAAGTCCAAGAACGCCAGAGCGGATAAGTCCGTCAAAGAGGAGATCAAGTCTCAGACTTTCGAGGGACTCGTGATCGCGAAGAGGGGCGGCGGCATCAGTGAGACCTTCACCGTTCGCAAGATCTCTTACGGCGTCGGTGTGGAGAAGACCTTCATGCTTCATTCTCCGCAGATCGAGAGCATTCAGGTCGTGCGTCGCGGTGACGTCAGACACGCTAAGCTCTACTATATGAGAGGTCGTACCGGTAAGGCTGCTAAGGTCAAGGCTGCGAAATAAGATCTCTGAAGTTTTCTGCCATAAAGGGCGCACGTTCGTGCGCCTTTTCTTTTTCCTTGCCCGATGAGGTCGCTCACTTTTTTTGCGAGCGCGCGGGCGTATGTAATAGCGTCGATTCGCTTCGATTATTTTTCGCGCCAATAAATGAAGCGAGCGCGGAAGTATATATAATAAATAATTTTAATATTTATTTTGCGAAAATGCTTGATATACTCGCGTAAAGTCTTTAGAATAAGATTGACTATCTATGCGAGGTATTAGCATGAAAAAGTTTTTTTTGATCATTACCTGTTTACTTCTTGTCGCTCTTTGCTTCACCGCGTGTAAAAGCACGACCGTTGACTTCAATAAAGAGTTGATCTCCAACGGCACCTTCGAAGGGAAGACGACCGAGGGCTGGACTTTCGCCTCTTCCGAGAACGACACCAAAGTCGTGAAGTACGGCGAGCTCGGTTCGGACGCCGCGAGCTTCAAGGAGGTCGGGAACGTCTATCTCAAGCTCGATAGCGTGAGCGATTATGCGAACTATCGCACCAATGTAGCCATCGAGAAGAATGCGACTTATCGCCTCTCTGCGAAGATCCGTATCGATTCCAAGATCACGCCGGACGAGGAAGAGAGCGGTCTTTGCGGCGCCTTCCTTGCGATCGCTTCCGACTACAATCTCGTGTCGGTGATCCGCACCGAGGCGACTTCCGGTTGGGAGACGATCGAGACCTATTTCAATAGCGGCAGTCGCTCTGACGTGGACGTGGTTTTCGGTATCGGTATCGCGGATGCGGACGGGAAGGGCACAGACCGTTTCGCACAAGGTTCCGCTTGGTTCGACGGCATCTCTCTGATGAAGGTGAAGCCTTCCGAGTCGGTCTTCGCGACCGATCTTTCGGGTTCGGAGAGCGGCGCCTCTTTCGACGTCGGCTATTCGATCAATAAGTCGGGCAGCCTCTTCATGATCCTGACCGCGGTGCTTGGCGCTTTGTGCCTCTTCGCGGCGTATGCGGCTTTCCGCACGATGATGGGCAGGAAGGATGCTTTCCTCTCTCCCGATTCGAACCAGTCGGTTTCCTTCTTCAAGAGTTCGGCATTCTTCCTCCTTATTTGCGAGGTGCTTGCTTTCGCCGTGCGTTTGATTTTGATCAATTTCGTCTATGGCGGCAGCACCCTTTACGCCGGTGTGAGTGAAGTCACCAAGCTCTTGGATCAGGGCGGGGCGGCGTATTACGGTGCCGAGAAGGTCACCACCCCCATCGGTTCGCTCTATCTCCTGTGGATGCTCGGCGCGCTCGCCAAGCCTCTCAAGCTGAGCATCGGTTCTTCCGGTTTCGCGATCTTCCTCAAGATCCCTGCGATCCTTGCCGATCTCGTGGCGGTCTTCATGATCTATTACCTTGCAAATCGCAAGTATAATCAGTACATTTCGGGTCTCTTCGCAGGGATTTATGCGATCTTCCCGCTCTTCTTCCTGACCTCGGCGGGGTGGGGTACCTATGCTTCGATCGGCGCGCTCTTCCTCTTGCTCTCTCTGAGCTCCGTCGTGGACAAGAAGTACGTGATGTCCATCGTGTATATGGCGATCGCGCTTCTCTTCTCCACCGAAGTGATGCTCGTACTCCCGCTCTTCCTCATCTATCTCGGGTTCGTCTTCTTCAAGTCGGACGATTATAAGACCGGGATTTCGGTCGCTTTGACCGCGTCCATTATCGGCTTGTATCTGATCTCGATCCCCTTCATCTTGACTCGCTTCACTGCGGGGCAGCCCTTTATCGTCTTTATCAACTATTGCCAAGCCTTCCTGGCGCACACCGGTTTCACCGAGAATTCCTTCACGATTTACGGTCTGTTTGCTTTAGGAGCCAAGACGGCGACGACCGTTTCCTACGTTTTCAACGGCATACTGGTCGGACTCATGATGATTTATACGATCTGCCTCTTCTTTAAGTCGAGAAGCAGATTGGATCTCTTGCTTCTCTTCGCCTTTACCTTCGTCTTCACCTTTGTGATGACTTCGGCGGTGGATATCCTTCTGATTTATCCCGCCCTCGTCCTCCTTTTGGTGTACGGCTTCATGACGGGCGATCGCCGAGTGCTCAAGCTCTTCGGCGGTCTCTCCCTTACCACCCTCGTCAATACTTCTTATGCAATGAATATCGGCGGATATTTCGGTAGTAACGGGGAGAAGGTCTTCATGACCGCGACCGATCCGGTGCTCATCGTCTTCTCCGCGTTGAATCTCCTTCTTCTGGCATACTTCGCATACATCACCGCCTCTATCTGCATCAAAGATGAGGTCAAGGGCGTCGTGATCGTAGAAGGGAATTACTTTAAGTTCGCTTGGAATCGCATCAAAGCATGCGGCAGAGCGATCGCGGTTTTCTTCACCGTGACGATCCCCTCTTGGTTCAAGAAAGAGAAGAAGGAGGAAACAGATGCTCGCTAAGGTGAATAGCTTCTCCCTAAGCGGACTGGACGGATACAAGGTCGATATCGAGATCGATATCAATGCCGGCTTGCCGAAGGTGGAGATCATCGGTCTCCCCGACGCGGCGATCAAAGAGTCGGCGGAGAGAGTGACCTCTTCGGTCAAGAACAGCGGTTACCACTTTCCCATCAAAAGGGTGATCGTCAATCTTGCGCCGGCGGATACCAAGAAGGAAGGGTCTCTCTTTGATCTGCCCATCGCGATCGGGGTGCTTGCCGCTTCCGAGCAACTCTTTTCCAAAACTTATAAAGATTACGTGATTCTCGGCGAGCTTTCCTTGGATGGGAAGCTCCGTCCGATCAATGGGCTCATGGCGATCCTCATATCGGGGATGCAACAGGGCTATAATAAGTTTATCATTCCCGCGGAGAATGCTGCTGAAGCGAGCTTTATCCAAGGGATTGAAGTGTATTGCGTCCACTCGCTTCGAGAGGCTGTGGAGTTCCTCGAAGGAGAGGCGAAGATCGAGCCGGTGGCGTATCGCGACTTTTCCGATGCGATGCGTGACGACCGTTACGATCTCGACTTTTCCGACGTGAAAGGGCAGAGGACCGCCAAACGCGCGATGGAGATCGCCGTCGCCGGCGGACATAATATCCTCTTGATCGGACCGCCGGGCGCGGGCAAGAGTATGCTCGCGAAATGCGTGGTCAGTATCATGCCCGATCTCACCTTCCAAGAGGCGATCGACGTCACTAAGGTGTATAGCGTCGCGGGGCTTCTCGATGAGAAGAAAGGGATCGTGACCAAGCGTCCCTTCCGTACCCCCCACCATACTGCGACGATTCCGGCTCTTGTCGGCGGCGGTATGAGAGCCAAGCCGGGCGAAGTGTCGCTCGCGAATCACGGCGTCCTCTTCCTCGACGAGGTGCCGGAGTACAAGAGACAAGCGCTGGAGACCTTGCGTCAGCCGCTCGAAGACGGTGAAATCACCGTCACGAGAGTGCTTCAGACTGTCAAATATCCCGCGAATTTTATGCTGATCGGCAGTATGAATCCCTGCCCCTGCGGCAATTACGGATCTAAAAAGCACGTCTGCACCTGCACACCGCAAGCGATCCGTCATTATCTGAATAAACTTTCCGGTCCTCTGCTCGACAGGATCGACATTCAGGTCGAGGTGGACGCGGTGGAGTTCGGCGAATTGCGTTCCAAGGCGGAAGAGGAGTCGAGCGCAGCTGTGAAAGAGCGCGTGATGCGTGCACGCGAGGTGCAACGCAAGCGTTTCGCTCGCAGCCCGATCTATACCAATTCCGACATGAATAATCGCCTGATCAAGCACTATTGTCAGATCCCCGCCGAGGCGGAATCCATGATGGAGACGGCATTTCGCAAGCTCTCCCTCTCCGCCAGAGCGAGTTTCCGCATCTTGAAGGTCGCGCGCACCATCGCCGACCTCGAAGGGAAGGAGAATATCGAGACGGCGCACGTGGCGGAAGCGATCCAGTATCGCTCCTTGGATAGGAAGTATTTCAGCTGATGAAGAGATCTCTTTCCGAGAAAGAATTCGCGATCCTGAAGCTCGCATCCATCGAGGAGCTTACCACTCGTCAGCGCAATGAGATCCTCTCGATCTCGGATCGCCCCGAAGAGGTGGTGGATCACCCCGAGCGTTTCTCGGAGGAGCTCAATTCGATCGGATCGGGCATACTCGATCGGATCCTCGATTCCCGAGAGAGCTTCGACGAAGAACGCTTCCTTCGGTATATGGAGAAGATCGGTGCATATCCTCTTTTCAGAGAGGATCCCGATTATCCTAAAAAGTTCGAGATGCTTGAAGATGCCCCCTCCGTTCTCTTCTGCAGAGGAGATGCGAGCTTACTTTCTTCCGAGTGTTTCGCCATCGTGGGCACGCGCGCTCCCACTCGATACGGGAGAGACGTGACGGAGTGCTTCGCAAGGGCGCTGTCCGACGTCTCATTTACGATCGTCAGCGGCTTGGCACGCGGCGTGGACGCGATCGCGCACAGAACGGCGTTAGAAGAGGGTGCTCCGACGATTGCCGTGATCGGATGTGGCGTGGATAAGGTCTATCCCGCGGAGAATAAAGAGCTTTTCGACGAGATCGCGGAGAAGGGGCTCATCATCACGGAGTATTTCCCCGGGGTGAATCCGCTTCCCTTCCATTTTCCCGAGAGAAATCGCCTGATCAGCGCGTTGTCGGAAGGGGTGCTCGTGACCGAAGCGGGGCTCAAGAGCGGTACCATGATTACGGTGGATTGCGCGCTCGACCAGGGGAAGGACATCTTCCTCGTGCCCGGCAATATCTTCAGTGCCGCGAGCAAGGGGACGAATGAGATGCTTCACAATCCGCAGTGCCTCATCGCCACCGACCCACAGGACATCCTCGATTTCTATAAGAAAGAAGGGAAGAAGCAGAAAGAGAATGAGCATCAGCTCACCACCGAAGAGGTGCTCGTCTATTCGGCGCTCACCGATGACGACAGACACTTCGAGGAGCTGCTCGATATCACAGGGCTCGGCATGGGAGAACTCATGGCGACCCTGACCCGTTTGGAAGTACTCGGTGTAATCAAGAAACTTCCCGGCAATTATTACGGTATATAAGCGTATATCGCTTGAAACAACTGGAGTGTTATGAAGTTAGTAATCGTAGAATCACCATCAAAAGCGAAGACAATCGGCAAGTATTTGGGCAACGGCTATCGTGTGCTCGCTTCGGGCGGACACGTGTGTGATCTTCCGGAGAAGCGGCTCGGCATCGACGTCGAGAACAGCTTCGCGCCGGAGTACGTGATCTCGGACGACAAGGAGCGGACCATCGCGAATCTGAAGGCGGCGCTCAAGAATAGCGACCAAGTGTATCTCGCGACCGACCCGGACCGCGAAGGCGAGGCAATCAGTTGGCACCTGCAGAACGTGCTTTCTCTTCCCGACGAAGAGATCCGTATCGAGTTCAACGAGATCTCCAAGAAAGCGGTGCAGAATGCTCTTACGGCACCCCGCAAGATCAATAAGAGATTGGTGGACGCACAGCAGGCGCGTCGCGTGCTTGACCGGATCGTTGGCTATAAGATTTCGCCCGTGATTTCGAGGAAGATTAAAAAGGGACTCTCTGCGGGCAGAGTACAGTCCGCCGCACTCAGAATGGTGGTGGACAGAGAGCGGGAGATCCGCGCCTTCGTGCCGGAGGAGTACTGGACTTTGCACGCCCTTTTCGGCGGGAAGAAGCCCTTCAAGGCGCTCTTCTACGACGTGGATGGCAAGAAGTTCAAGATCCCCAATCAAGCGGCGCTTGATAAACTGCTTGCGCAGATTCAGGGGAGACCTTACGTCGTGGACGAAGTGAAGCGCAGCGTGCAGAAAGTGATGCCGATGCCTCCCTTCACGACGAGTACCTTGCAACAGGACGCCACGACCAAGTTCTCGATGACGGCGCCGCAGGTGATGCAGATCGCACAGCAACTCTATGAAGGCTTCGAGATCGAGGGCGAAGGACACGTCGCGCTCGTCACCTATATCCGTACCGATTCGGTGCGCGTCGCGGATGACGCCGTATGGGCGGCGAAGAAGCATATCGTGAATAAGTACGGCGCGGAGTTTTATCCGAAGTTCCCGAATAAATTCGCGGTCAAACAGCAGGCACAGGATGCTCACGAAGCGATCCGCCCCATCTCTCTCGACAGAGATCCGGAAGAGCTCAAGAAAAAGCTCGGGCGCAATCATTACCTGATCTATAAGTTGATTTACGATCGTTTCGTTGCGAGCCAGATGGCGCCCGCGCAGTATGACACCTTGAAAGTGCATATCGATGCAGAAGGGGAGAGCCACCGCTTCGGTTTCAAGGTGCAGGGCAGGACGTTGCGTTTCGCGGGATTCACCGCGGCATACGCCGATTTCCGCTCGCACAATAATGAGGATGACGGTGAAGAGAACAGCTTACTGCCCGATCTGAATGAAGGAGATAAGCTCGATCTGAAGGATCTCAAGTACGAGCAGAAGTTCACTAAGCCTCCGCAGCGCTATACCGAGAGTACCTTGATCAAAGCGATGGAAGAGAACGGTATCGGCAGACCGAGTACCTATGCGTCCATTCTCAGCGTCATCGCCAAGCGTGCCTACACCGAGAAAGAGGGCAAGAGCCTCAAGGCGACCGAGCTCGGCGAGACCGTTTGCGATGCGATCGTGAAGTTCTTCCCGGACATCATGGACCTCAAGTTCACCGCGAAGATGGAGAAGGAACTGGACGAAGTGGAGGAGGGCAGGAAGTGGCAGGACCTCATCGGTTCTTTCTATCCCGGCTTCATCTCGGAGGTGAAGAGAGCTTTCTCGGAGGGACAGACCACCAAGAAGGAAGAGGTCATCTCGGATGTGAAGTGCGATAAGTGCGGCGCGATGATGGTGGTGAAGGAGGGACGCTTCGGCAAATTCCTCGCTTGCCCCAATTATCCGGAGTGCAAGAATATCCTGTCGATGGATAATGAGAAGGTGGGCACTTGTCCCATCTGCGGCAAGGACGTCCTCAAAAAGCACAGCAAAGCAGGCAAGATTTTCTACGGTTGCAGCGGATATCCGAAGTGTAAATTCGCGAGTTGGGATATCCCCGCACCGCACCTTTGCCCGAAGTGCAAGAGCACGATGATCGTCAAGAAATCCAAGGGCGTCACCAAGTATCTTTGCACTTCGTGCAAATACGAAGAGGAAAAATGAGAGTCAAAATCATCGGTGGAGGGCTTGCCGGAGCGGAAGCCGCCTATGCTCTTTTACGAGCGGGATTCGATGTGACGATGTACGAGATGCGACCCGACAAGATGACGCCGGCACACAAGACGGCGGGACTTGCGGAGCTCGTATGCTCGAATAGCTTGAAGAGTGAGCTCGTGAATACGGCGAGTGGCACTCTCAAGGAAGAGATGAAAGCCTTCGGAAGCGTGGTCTTGGAAGCGGCGGAGTCGGCGCGCGTCCCTTGCGGCGGCGCACTCGGCGTGGAACGGGAGATCTTCTCTCGGCGTGTGGAAGAGATCCTCACCTCCTTTAAGGGATTCACCCTCGTCAGAGAGGAAGTGCATACCCTCGATTTCTCCGAGCCGGAGATCATCGCGACCGGTCCCCTCACCGCGGGCGATATGGCGGCGGAACTGACGAAACTCACGGGAGAGAAGAGCCTCAGCTTCTTCGATGCGGCGGCGCCCATCGTGACGGCGGAGAGCATCGATTTTGGCAGAGCCTTCTTCGCTTCCCGCTATAAGAGTGAAGATACCGATTATCTGAATGCACCGATGAATCGGGAGGAGTACGCGGCGTTTTATCAGGCGCTGACCACTGCGGAGCGTGCGAAGCAGGAAGTTGCAGGCGCCTATTTCGAGGGGTGTATGCCCATCGAAGTGATCGCCGAGAGCGGGGTGGATTCCCTGCGCTTCGGTCCGCTTCGTCCCGTGGGGCTTCGCCATCCCGTGACGGGGGAGAAGTATTACGCGGTCTTGCAGCTGCGCAAGGAGAATGCGGCGGGAGAACTGTATAATCTCGTCGGATTCCAGACAGGGCTCACCTTTCCCGAGCAGAGAAGGGTGTTCGGCATGATCCCCGCCCTCGCGCACGCCGAATTCGTCAGATACGGCGTGATGCACAGGAATACCTTCATCGATGCGCCTAAGGTGATCGATCGGGAGTTCCGCGTGAAGACTAAGGAGATGACTTATATCGCCGGACAGCTGTCGGGCGTGGAAGGATATATGGAGAGTGCGATGAGTGGCATGATCGCCGGCTTGTCGATGGCGAAGAGGCTTAAGGGAGAAGTGCTTCCGTCCTTGCCGTCCACCACGATTATGGGGGCTCTCTCCGCCTATGTGTCGACTGAGAATCCCGCATTCCAGCCGATGAATGCGAATTTCGGGATATTGCCTCCTTTGGAGGAGAAGATTCGGGATAAAATGTCGCGCAAAACCGCCTATCACGAGCGCGCGATTCGAGATATCAAAGCATACGCCGCCGCGCTTCGGCAGGCGTGAAAGGAGTGAATTATGGAGTTTAAGGGTACCACCATTTGCGCCGTCAAGAAGGACGGCGTCACCGTGATCGCCGGAGACGGACAGGTGACGATGGGGGAGAGCGTCGTCTTCAAGGCGAATGCCGTGAAAGTCAAGAGAATTTACGGCGGTAAGGTCGTCGTCGGCTTTGCCGGCAGCGTGTCGGACGCTTTCTCTCTCAGCGAGAAATTCGAGAAGATGCTACAGAAGTTCAGCGGTAATCTGATGCGCAGTGCGGTGGAGCTTGCCGAGCTGTGGAGAAATGACAAGATGCCCCGCCAGTTGCAGGCGATGCTCATCGCTGCGGACAAGGATAATCTCCTCGTCTTATCCGGTACGGGCGAAGTGATCGATCCCGATTCGGGAGTATGTGCGATCGGAAGCGGCGGCAATTACGCTCTTGCGGCGGCGCGCGCACTCTACGATATTGAGGGACTCGGCGCGGAAGAGATCGCGAGACGTTCCATGAAGATCGCTTCCGAGCTCTGTGTCTTCACCAACGAGAATCTGACTGTGGAGGTAGTATAATGGAGCTTTTTACCCCGAGAGAGATCGTGGCGGAACTGGATAAATACATCATCGGTCAGGCGGAAGCGAAGAAGAGCGTCGCCGTGGCGCTTCGCAATCGCTATCGTCGCAGTCGTTTGGACGACGCCACACGTGAGGAGATCACCCCGAAGAATATCATCATGAAGGGGCCGACCGGCGTGGGTAAGACCGAGATCGCCCGCCGTTTGGCGAAACTGGTGAAAGCCCCCCTTGTCAAGGTGGAGGCGACCAAATTCACCGAGGTCGGATACGTGGGCCGCGACGTCGAATCGATGGTGCGCGACCTCGTGGAAGCGGCGATCCGTTTGGTCAAGGAAGAGCGTTACGAGGAGCTCAAACCTCGCGCCACAGAAGCGGCGATCGACAAACTTGTGAAGGTGATCCTTCCCATTCGTAAGGAGCTTGCTCCCGATACCCCCGAAGCACAGCTCGTGGAGGCGATTTCCGAAGAGCTTCGCGACGGCAAGCTGGATGAAATGCAGATCGAGATCGAGGTCTCGGAAGCGCAGAAGCCCATACAGATGATGCAGAACGGGCAGGGCGCGGAGATCAATCTCGGCGATATCTTCAAGCAAATGGGCGGCGGCAGAAATAAGAAAAAGCGCAAGCTTTACGTCAAGGACGCGATGCGCATGATGATTCTGGAAGAGTCGGACAAGCTGATCGATACCGACAGCGTGACGGCGGAAGCGCTTCGTCGCGCCGAGCAGGAGGGCATCATCTTTATCGATGAAATCGATAAGATCGCGGGATCGGGCGTCGGTCAGTCGAGAGGCGGTCCGGACGTTTCCCGCGAAGGGGTGCAGCGCGACATCCTTCCCATCGTGGAGGGATCCACCGTATCCACAAAATACGGCAGTATCCGCACCGACTTCATTCTTTTTATCGCGGCGGGTGCTTTCCACGTGTCGGAAGTGAAGGATCTGATCCCTGAATTGCAGGGCAGATTCCCCGTCGTCGTGACTCTCGACAGCCTCACCAAAGAGGATTTCGTTCGCATCTTGACCGAGCCTTCCAATGCGCTTCTCAAGATGTACAGCGCGCTTCTCAAAGTGGACGGCGTGGAACTGAAATTCACAAAGGAAGCGATCGAGCGCATCGCCGAGCTTGCCTCCTTCGAGAATACAAACAGCGAGAATATCGGCGCGCGCAGACTACATTCTCTCATCGAGAAGCTTCTCACTGAAGTCTCCTTCGACGCGCACGGCGAGAAGATCGAGCTTGTGGTGGATAAGGCATACGTGGACGCCCGTCTTGCGAGCGAATATATGGATCTTGACTTGAAACGTTATATCATTTAGAGGGAAGATATGATCAATATACTGAAAGGAACCAAAGACCTGCTCCCGCAGGAGAGTTACAAATGGGATAAGATCGACGCCGAAGTGCTTGCCGTCGCCCGTCTCTTCAATCTGCACAAGATCGCGACGCCGACCTTCGAGCATACCGAGCTTTTCCTTCGCGGCGTGGGAGACACGACGGATATCGTGAATAAAGAGATGTACACCTTTGAGGACAAGGGTGGCAGAAGCGTCACGCTGAAGCCGGAAGGAACGGCGGGCGTCGTGCGTAGCTATATAGAGAACGGACTCTCACAGCTACCTCAACCCTTGAAGATGTACTATCAGACTCCCGTTTTCCGTTATGAGCGCCCCCAAGCGGGCAGACTTCGCGAGCATCATCAGTTCGGCGTTGAGATTTACGGCGCCGATACTCCCGCGCAAGACGTGGAGGTGATGCTGATCGCTCGTACCCTCTTCAACAGACTGGGCATCACGGGACTGGAACTGCATATCAACAGCATCGGCTGTCCCACCTGCAGAAAAGAGTATAATGCCGCCCTTCGCAAGTATTTCGCATCTCACGAAGAGGAGCTTTGCCCGACTTGCCGAGATCGACTGGACAAGAACCCTCTCCGCATCTTGGACTGCAAGGAGGAGAAGTGCGCCGCCATCGCGGCGGAGGCACCCTCCGTCCTCGATTATCTTTGCGAGGATTGTCGCAACCACCACGAGGGGGTTAAGAGCCTTTTGACAAAGGTGGGGATCCCCTATTCGGTGGATGATAAAATCGTGCGCGGATTGGACTACTATACCAAGACAGTTTTCGAGTTCGTCGCGGGAAATATCGGCGCGAAATCCACAGTCTGCGGCGGCGGTCGCTATAATAACCTCGTGGAGCAGATGGGCGGCAAGCCTTGTCCCGCAGTGGGATTCGGCATGGGGATCGAGCGTTTGGTGCTCACGATGACGGCTCTCGGCTGTTCCTTCGGAGAAGAGCCGGTGCCCGATATCTTCCTCGCGAATATCGGTGCGGCGGACGACGCATTCCTTCTCACCGCGCGTTTACGCGAAGAGGGGATTCATGCGGAATGCGATACGATGGCGCGCAGCTTGAAGTCGCAGATGAAGCTCTCGGACAAGCTCTCCGCCAAGTTTACCGCCGTGATCGGCGAGAGTGAGCTCGCGGCAGGGAAGGTACAAGTGAAGAAAATGTCGGACGGCAGTGAGGAATCTGTGGAGATCGCTCGGCTGTCTGATTATCTGAAAAATAAATTAAAGAAGGCATAACTATGGATTATCTCTCGAAAAGAACGAAAATGTGCGCGGAATTCAGCGCGCAAGACATCGGCAACAAAGTCACGGTACTCGGCTTCATCGGCAAGTATCGCAATCTCGGTAATATCATCTTCACCGATTTGCGCGACAGGACGGGAATCTTGCAGATTTCCTTTGAAGAAGCGGCTTGCGGTGAAGAGGTCTTTCGCACGGCGGTCAAGCTTCGCAATGAGTTCGTCGTCGCGGTGAGCGGCACGATTCGCAGTCGCGGTGAGAAGAATATCAACCGCAATCTCCCTTCGGGAGAGGTGGAGCTTTCGGCTGACAGCCTTGAGATCCTTTCCGAAGCGGACGTCCCGCCCTTCGTGATCTCCGAGCTCGCGGAAGTGGGTGAGGTCACTCGCCTGAAGTACAGATATCTCGATTTGCGCCGTGGCAGTTTGCAGCAGAATATCAAGATGCGCTCCGATCTCTGTCATCTCGTGCATTCCTATATGGGATCCAAGGGATTCCTCGATATCGACACTCCTTGCCTCGGCCGCTCCACCCCCGAAGGAGCGCGCGATTACTTGGTGCCGAGCAGGGTGCATCACGGAGAGTTTTACGCTCTTCCGCAGTCCCCGCAGATTTATAAGCAGCTTCTGATGATTGCCGGTTTCGACCGCTATTATCAGATCGCAAAGTGCTTCCGTGACGAGGACCTTCGTGCGAATCGTCAGCCCGAGTTCACCCAGATCGATATGGAGATGAGCTATGCCGATTGCGAGGACGTGATGGGGGTCGCGGAAGGATTGATCCGCGAAGTCTTCGATCGTTTGATCGGCGTCAAGCTCCCCGAGAAGCTCCGCAGGATGCCTTATGCCGAGGCGATGGATCGCTTCGGTTCGGACAAGCCGGACACTCGTTTCGGTCTTGAGCTAAAGGATCTCTCGGATGTCGCCGCACACTGCGGATTCTCGGTCTTCGAAAGCGCGGTCGCCGCGGGGAGTAAGGTCAAGTGCATCAATGCGAAAGGGCTTGCCGGCGCGTATTCTCGTAAAGAGATCGACAAGCTTCAGGAGTTTGTGAAAGATTACGGTGCGAAAGGTCTCGCTTGGATCACTCTCAAAGAGGAGGGCGTCACCTCTTCCTTCGCGAAGTTCCTGAATGAAGGCGCGTTGGAGAGCCTCACTGCCGCGGCGGACGGGGAGAAGGGAGATATCCTCTTCTTTGTCGCGGATCGTTATTCCGTTTGTTCGGCAGCTCTCGGCGCTTTGCGTTTGAAGATCGCGAAGGACAGGGGACTCATTCCCGCCGGTTCCTTCGATTTCCTGTGGGTCACCGAGTTCCCCCTCCTCGAGTACAGCGAGGAAGAGGGACGATACGTGGCGATTCACCACCCCTTTACGGCGGCGATGGACGAAGATCTGCCTTTACTTGACACCGATCCTTTGAAGGTGCGCAGTAAAGCTTACGACCTTGTGATCAACGGTGAAGAGGCGGGCGGCGGCTCCATCAGGATCCACACTCCCGAGATGCAGAGCAAGATCTTCAATCTGCTTGGGTTCACCGATGAAGATATCGTGAATCGTTTCGGTTTCTTCGTGGAGGCATTCCGTTACGGCGCACCGCCCCACGGCGGTCTTGCCTTCGGTTTGGATAGGCTCGTGATGCTTCTGACAGGTGCGGAGAGCATCAAGGACGTCATCGCCTTCCCCAAGATGCAGAATGCTTGTTGCTTGATGAGCGATGCGCCTTCCGTGGTGGAGCCCAAACAGCTCACCGATCTCGCGATCGAGGTCACGAAAGAGGACAAATAATGCTGGAAGTCGGTATCGTCGATAAAGTGAATGACAAACGCGGCACGGCGAAGGTGGTTTTCGATCGGAAATCCGCATGCGACAAGTGCCGTATGTGTCTCACGGCAAGCGGCGAGAAGATGAAGGTATACGTCGAGGTCAAGAATACCCTCGGGGCGAAAGTAGGGGACAAGGTCGGCATCGCGATGAACGATCGATTCGTCCTCAAAGCCGCCTTCATCGTGTATATCATCCCCGTCATTCTTGTCGGAATCGGTCTTGCGATCTTCCGCGGCTTCTCCGATCTCCTCCTTCTCGCCGTCGTGGCGGGGGGGCTTGTGGTCGGTGCGGCGATCGGGATTCTCGTCGATCGATTGATTCGCAAGAAGGGGACATTCTCTCCCACGATGGTGGAGATCTATCACGATTCTCCGGCTGAAGAACCACCGGCGGAGGGAGAGGTCGCTTCCGCGTGTAGCGATGACTCGTCCAGCGAAGAGAAGGCGGAATCGGGAAAGGAAGACTTGTCAAAAATAGAGTAAAATAGGACGAAAAGGAGATAACGTTATGAAGAAAGCCACAGCTTCTACCATCGATGAATTTATGAACGCGGACTGCGCCGTGCTCGATTTTTGGGCGACTTGGTGCGGACCTTGCAGAATGCTCTCTCCCGTCGTGGAGTCCCTTGCGGAGAAATATGCGGGCAGAGTGGAGTTCGGCTCGGTGAACGTGGATGAAGAGGAGACTCTTGCATCCTCTTTCGGGATCTCCGTTATCCCGACCCTCTTCTTCTTGAAGAAGGGCAAATTGATGAATAAAACGGTGGGCGTCAGACCCGCCTCGGAGCTCGAAGGAATCATCGAAGCACTTTTGAAGGAATAAACGGCGCAATCGCCTGAAAATATAGGAGAAAACCATGATTGATTTAAGCACGATTAAGAAACAGGATGAAGAAGTCTTCGCGGCGATGAACCGCGAGCTGTCCCGTCAGAGAGAGAATCTCGAGCTGATCGCCAGTGAGAATATCGTCACCCCCGCGGTGATGGCGGCGATGGGCAGCCATCTGACAAATAAGTACGCCGAAGGATATCCCGGCAAGAGATATTACGGCGGTTGTATATACGTGGACGAGGTGGAGACTCTCGCGATCGAGCGCGTGAAGAAGATCTTCGGCGCGGCGTATGCGAACGTCCAGCCTCACAGCGGCGCAAATGCGAATCTCGCGGTGTATTTCGCTCTTCTCGAAGTGGGGGATACCATTCTCGGGATGAATCTCGCGCACGGCGGACACCTCACGCACGGCAGTCCGGTGAATATGTCGGGTAAGAATTATAATATCATTCCTTACGGCGTCAAGAAAGAGACCGGAAGGATCGATTACGAGGAGGTAGAGCATCTCGCTTTGGAGCATCATCCTCGCCTCATCGTCGCGGGTGCTTCCGCCTATCCGAGAGCGATCGATTTCAAGGAGTTCCGCAGGATCGCCGACAAAGTCGGCGCCTATCTCATGGTGGATATGGCGCACATCGCAGGACTGGTCGCTGCGGGTGAGCACGCGAACCCCGTTCCCTATGCACACGTCGTCACCACGACGACGCATAAGACCCTCCGCGGACCGCGCGGCGGCGTCATCATGACCAACGACGAGGAGATCGCGAAGAAGATCAATAAAGCCATCTTCCCGGGGACGCAGGGCGGTCCTTTGATGCACGTGATCGCCGCAAAGGCGGTTGCCTTCGGCGAGGCGCTGACCCCCGCTTTCAAGCAGTATCAGCATCAGATCGTGCTCAATGCGCGCGCCATGAGCAAGCGTTTCTTAGAGAATGGCGTCAATCTCGTGTCCGGCGGCACCGATAATCATCTGATGCTTCTCGATCTCACGAGTAATCACATCACCGGTAAAGAGCTCGAGACCCTTCTCGACGAAGCGCATATCACGGTGAATAAGAATGCGATCCCCTTCGATCAGGAGAAGCCCTTCGTGACGAGCGGCGTGCGTATCGGCACCCCCTCGGTCACCCAGCGCGGCATGACGGAGGCAGATTGCGTCTACATAGCGGATCTCATCACCGATATCATCAAGCATCGCGAGGAAGCGGTGGAAAGGGTGAAGGCGGCGGTGGTCGCACTCTGCGCCAAGTATCCCATTTACGAGAAGGATATCCTGTAATACATGAAGAGTCCCCTCTTGTACTTCGATCATGCAGCCACCACGCCCACCGATCCGGCGGTCTTGGAAGCGATGCTTCCGTATTTTGGGGGTCGTTTCGGGAATGCCAGCAGCGCACACGGCGCGGGCAGGGAGGCGATCAAGGCGGTAGATGAGGCGCGGGAGGCGGTCGCGAAAGCGATCGGTGCGGAGATTCACGAGATTTATTTCACGTCAGGCGGCACGGAGTCGGATAATTGGGCGATCGAAGGGATCGCCGAAGCCTATCCCGATAAGAAACATTTGATTTCTTCCAAGATCGAGCATCCCGCCGTCCTGCGCTCTCTCGAGCGGCTCGAGAAGAGGGGCTATGAGATCACCTATCTTACCCCCGACGCTTCGGGAAGGGTGGATCCCCTTCATGCGGTAAAGGCGATGCGGGAGGACACTCTCCTCGTCAGCCTGATGCTTGCCAATAACGAAACGGGGGTGATTCAACCCGTGCGGGAGATCTTCCTTGAAGCGAAATCTCGCGGCATCCTCACCCATACCGACGCGGTGCAAGCGGTGGGAGCGATCCCCGTGGACGTGAAGGTTCTCGGCGCCGATCTGTTGTCCCTTTCGGCGCATAAATTTTATGGGCCCAAGGGCGTGGGCGCCCTTTTCGTACGTAAAGGGATAAAGATCAGGGGCTTTCTCCTCGGCGGAGAGCAGGAGCGCGGACTACGCGGCGGCACCTATAATACACCGGCGATCGTCGGTCTGGGCGCGGCGATCTCCCTTGCCGCTTCCACTATCGAGGAGCGGGGTAAAAAGCTTGCTCTCTTGAAAGAATACTTTTTGACGAAACTGTCGGAGCGTCTCCCCTTCGTGAAGAGAAATGGCGGCGAGCCCGCTCTTCCCGCCACGGTGAATCTCCTCTTTTACGGAGTGAAGAATACCGATCTTTTGGCGGCGCTCGACAGAGAAGGGATCGCGGCGTCGGCGGGCAGCGCCTGCGCGTCGGGCAGTGTGGAACCCTCCCACGTGCTTACCGCGATGGGGCTCTCTCCTTCAGAGGTGCGTTCCTCCTTGCGTTTCTCCTTCGGGAAGGATAATACCACGGAAGAGGTGGATCGCGCGGTGGATTGCCTCGTGGAGAAGGTGAATCGTCTTCGCGGAGATAAAGATCTTTTCCTGCCGATCGAGCAAGGCAGTATCGAGAGTTGACGTCGTCGCTTTTACGGCGGAGGAAATTATGGACCTATCATCATTGAATAAAGAACAACTGGAAGCGGTCAAAGCGACGTCGGGTGCGGTGCTTGTCCTCGCGGGCGCAGGAAGCGGCAAGACGCGTGTCTTGACCTATCGCGTCGCCTATCTCATCGAGGAGATGAAGGTGGCGCCTTATCGCATCTTGGCGATCACCTTCACGAATAAAGCGACCAAGGAGATGAAAGAGCGGTTGGAGAAGATGCTCGGCGAAGGCTCGGGCGTGTGGGTCTCTACCTTCCACTCTTTGTGTGCGCGCGTGCTTCGTGCGGACGCGGACAAGCTCGGATATAATCAGAATTTCACCATTTACAGCGATGCGGACAGCGAACGCGTGGTCAAGCGCATCGTGCAGAATAAGCACATCGAGAAGCAGGGCTTTGAAGCCAAGGTGAACTATCACATCAGCAATGCGAAGACCTATCTCTTCACTCCCGAAGAGTATCGCAAAGAGTGTGGGGACAAGGACGCGATGCTGATCTGCGACGTGTACGAAGCGTACGAAGAGGAGCTTCGCGCGGCGAATGCAATGGATTACGACGATCTCTTGATCAAGACATATCGACTCTTCACTGATTTTCCCGAGGTGCTCGCGAAGTACGCGAATCGATTCCAATACATACATATCGACGAGTATCAAGACACCAGTCGTTTGCAGTATAAGATCGCCGCGCTTCTTGCGAGTGTGCATGGAAATCTCTTCGCCGTAGGCGATGAAGACCAGAGCATCTATGGTTGGCGTGGGGCGGATATATCGAATATCCTCGACTTTAAGAAGGATTTCCCCGAAGCGACCTTGATCAAGCTCGAGCAGAATTATCGCAGTACGCCGAATATTCTGCGCGCCGCAAACGCCGTGATCGCGAATAACCGCGGCAGATTCGATAAGAAGCTGTGGACCGAGGCGGACGCCGGCGTGCGTGTGGAAGTGTATAACGCACAGGATGACAGGGAAGAGGCGGATTACGTCGCGCGGCAGATATCATATCTCGTGCGAGAGAGAGGGATGTCCCCGAGCGATTTCGCGATCCTTGTGCGCGTGAATGCGCTCACCAAGAAGTTCGAGGACAAACTTCGATATTTCCGCATCCCGTACAAAGTGTACGGCGGTTTCAAGTTCTATGAGAGAAAGGAAGTCAAGAGCTTGCTCGCCTACTATCGCGCGCTCGTGAATCCTCGCGATAACGACGCCTTCCTGCGCATCATCAATACCCCCAAGAGAGGGATCGGCGACAGCGTGATCGAAGAGCTCGTCGCGGTCGCCGCGGAGCAGGGACTCTTGATCTCCGATATCCTCTTCGGCGATATGGAGAGCTATGGGATCACTCAGCGGAGTGCGAAGAAGCTCGCCGCCTTTAAGGCGCTGTACGACAAGCTATATGCAGAGAGTACTTCGATGAGCCTTGCTGAGTTCGCTCATTATGTCGCGGAAGAGGCGGGATTCTTCCTTGCTTTCGTCGGAGATAAGGAGGAGGACCTGTCCCGCAGAGAGAATATCAATCAGCTCCTCGGTGAGATCGAGGAGTATGCCAAAGAGCATCCGAGCGCCGGTTTGGCGGACTATCTGCAGTCGGTCTCCCTGATCTCGGATACCGACGAGATTCAGACCGACGAATGCGCCACTCTCTCCACCGTCCACTCTGTCAAAGGACTGGAGTTTGACGTCGTCTTCGTGACGGGGCTGGAAGAGAATGTCTTCCCCTCGCAGTCTTTCAATAAATCCTCGGCGGAGATCGAGGAGGAGAGAAGGGTGATGTACGTGGCGATGACCCGCGCCCGCAAGCGTCTTTATTTGACCTGCGCGCGCACCCGCTTCATGTACGGCACCAATCAGTATAATTCCAAGAGCCGTTTCCTGAGAGAAGCGGAGGAAGAGATCAATCCCAAGCGTCCCTCCATCTCTCAAGATACCTTCTCGAGCGCGAGCTCTTTCCGAAGCGCGTCGATCAAGGAGGAGAAGATGGTCAAGAAGAGCACGACCGAGATCCTGAAGTCGATCAACGGCACGGCGGCGGATCCCGCGAATGCGGCAGGGAAGTCCCTGAATTTCAAGCTCGGGGATAAGGTGATCCATCCGCGCTACGGCGTCGGTCGCATCATCCAAATGAACGGAGACAACGGCAGTGTCGCTTTCGACGGCTTGGGTATCAAACAGTTCAATATGAAGATAGCACCCTTTAAGAAGGGTTGAGAGAGGTGAGCGAATGGGCAGAATGGAAGAGCTGGTAAAGCTTCTGAACCGATACGCGAAAGAGTACTACGAACAGGACAATCCCACCGTCTCGGACGCGGAGTACGATGCACTGTACGACGAGCTCGTGATGCTCGAGCAGTTCGGCGGTCTCGTGCTGCCTGATTCTCCCACGCGGCGAGTGGGCGGTCGCCCCAACGAAGGTTTTAAGCAGTATCGCCATAAGGAGCGCCTTTACAGCTTGGACAAGACCAAGACGACGGAGGGGGTGCGCGAGTGGATGGAGAAACTCTCCAAAGGAGATCCCGTTCCGCTGACCCTTGAATACAAGTATGACGGCTTGACCTTGAATCTCAGCTACGAAGGGGGCAAGCTCGTGCGCGCCTGCACCCGCGGAGACGGCGTGACGGGTGAGGAAGTGACCGAGCAGGTCAAGACCATTCGCACCGTTCCCCTGACCATTCCCTTTCAGGGAGAGATCGACGTGCAGGGAGAAGGACTCATGCCCTTGTCCTCCCTTGAAGCTTACAATCGCGATGCGAAAGTGCCCCTCAAGAACGCCCGAAACGGCGTCGCGGGCGCGATTCGCAATCTCGATGTTCGGGAGACTGCGCGTCGTCGCCTCGACTTCTATGCCTATAACGTCGGCTACCACAAAGGGATCGAATTTCGTTTTCAGCATGAGGTGCACGATTTCTTGATCGAACAGGGTTTCCATGTGGGATTATTCTCCCTCGTGAAGAGCTATGAAGAGGCGGAGCGTCTCCTTCTCGAAGCGGAGGAGAAGCGCCCTTCTTTGGACTTCCTGATCGACGGTATGGTCTTCAAAGCGGACGACTTCAATTTGCGTGAAATGCTCGGATTTACCGAGAAATTCCCGAGATGGGCGCTTGCTTATAAATTCAAGGCGGAAGAGCTCTCGACCGAGGTCAAGGACGTGATCTGGCAGGTGTCGAGAACGGGCAAACTCAATCCGCTTGCACTTCTCGATCCCGTGAATATCGGCGGAGCGACGGTTTCGCGCGCCACCCTCTCGAATCTCAGCGAAATCAGGCGCAAAGGGATCCGTATAGGAGACAGAGTCTTCGTGCGTCGTTCTGGTGACGTGATCCCCGAAATCACCGGCGTCGCTTCCCGTGTGGACACCGCTCGCGAAGTGGAGAAGCCTGTCGTTTGTCCCGTTTGCGGCAGTCCCGTTATCGAGAAGGGAATCTTCCTTTTCTGCTCAAATGAGCAGAATTGTGCGCCTAAAATCATCTCCGCGATCGAGCATTTTTGCTCCAAAGACGGACTGGATATCGACGGACTCTCCGAGAAGACCATCGAACAGTTTTATAACGAATTCGGTCTGAAGAGCGCCGATCAGCTCTTCACTCTCACCAAAGAGGATCTCTTGTCCCTCGAGGGATTCAAGGAGAAGAAGGCGCAGAACATCATCGCCGGTATCGAGAAAGCCAAGCGCACGACCCTCTCTCGATTCCTCACCGCGATCGGCATCCCGAACGTGGGCAAGAAGGCGGCGAAGCTCCTCGAGCAGACATTCGGCACGCTCGATAAGCTGATGGCGGCATCGGTAGACGATATCGCTTCCATCGAAGAGTTCGGGCTCATCACCGCAAGTTCCATCGTCTCTTTCTTCCGGGCGGAAGAGAACCAAAATTTGATCTCCCGCTTGCTCGCAAACGGCATTACTTTTGCGGAAGAGGTCAAAAGGGAAGGGGTATTCTCCGGCAAGACGGTGGTCATCACCGGCACTCTCTCGTCTTATAAGAGATCGGCGGCGCAGGAAGAGATCAAAATGCGCGGCGGCAGCATCGCGGACAGCGTCAGCAAGCAGGTGAATCTCGTCGTCGCCGGAGAAGCCGCGGGCAGCAAACTCGATAAAGCGCAAAAGCTCGGTATCGAAATCATCGATGAGGCTCGTTTCCTCGAACTTCTCGCCGAATAATTTTAGCTATTTTTTCCGAAAAATCCATCTTTGATGATAGGGAATCGCTTGTTTTCGCTTGCGAAAATATGTTATAGTATTGTAAATCAGTTTAGTTTCGAGCGTTGCGCGCTCGCGGAGGGCAGAAATGTACAGCATGACAGGCTATGGCAGAGGAGAAGCGGAGATCAAAGGATCCACCCTCGTCGTCGAACTGAAAAGCGTTAACCACCGTTTTCTGGATCTCTCGATCAAGCTCCCCCGCATATTGATCTTTGCGGAAGAGGGGATGAAGAAGACGATTTCCGCTCGTTTGAGCAGAGGTCATATTGATGTGTTTACCACCTATACGCCTCCTCGCACAGAGGGTCTTTTCTCGCTGAATAAAGAGGCGGCGGAGAGTTATCTCATGATGGCGAAGGAGCTCTCGGATTCTTACGGTGTGCCGATGGATTGCACTGCTTCCTTCCTTTTGAAGGCGCAAGGCGTCTTGGAGGAGAAACCGGCGATCCTTTCCGAAGAGGACACCCTTCTGCTCGTGAAGACCGCGACCGAACGCGCCCTCGATTCCCTTCTCAAAATGCGTGAGCACGAAGGGGAGACGATCACCGCCGATATCCTCTCCAAATTGGATGAGATCGAGCGTTTGACGGGGCTCATCGAGGAGCGTGCCCCTCTCGTCGCGAAGGAGTATGCGGATAAGCTCGCCGAGACGGTGAGAGAAGCGCTCTCCGGCGCGGATTACGACGAGACGAGGCTTCTCACCGAAGTCGCTCTCTTTGCGGATAAATGCGCGATCGACGAAGAGCTCGCGAGACTGCACGCTCACATTGAGCACTATCGTAAGATTCTTACCACCGAGAAAGCCGCGGGCAGGAAATTAGACTTCCTGACGCAGGAGCTCAATCGGGAAGCGAATACCATCGGAAGCAAAGCCAATGACGCCACCATCGCGGAAAACGTCGTTCTCCTGAAGTGTGAGATCGAGAAGGTCCGCGAGCAGATACAGAACTTGGAGTGATTATGCAGAAAGGTAAGATTTTCGTGATATCGGGACCCTCCGGCGTAGGCAAAGGAACGATCTGCGCCACCTTGATGGAGAAGTATCCTTCTCTCGCGGCGACCACCGTTTCGGTGACGACCCGTTCTCCCCGTCCGGGTGAGAGGGAAGGGGTGCACTACTACTTCCGCTCCGATCGTGAGTTCGACGAGATGATGAAGCAGGATCTCTTCCTCGAGACGGTGGATAAGTTCACCCATCGCTACGGCACCTTGTACTCCGAAGTGGAGAAGGTGCTTGAAGAAGGCAAGAACGTGATCCTCGAGATCGAGATGATCGGCGGTGCGAACGTGAAGAAACGCATCCCCGAGAGCGTCCTGATCTTCATTCTCCCGCCGACCTTGGAGGATCTGACTTCCCGCATCGTGGGGCGAGGGAGCGAGAATGCAGAGGAGATCCGCCTCCGTCAAGCGCAGGTGGAGAAGGAATTGGAACAAGCGGAGTCTTATGAGTATTTCGTCGTGAACGATCGCTTGGAGGACGCCGTGGAGAAGGTAAAAGCAATCATCATCGCGGAAGGACTGAAGTCCGACTACAGCGATGTTAAATCGAATTTTTTCGGGAGGAAATAATACTATGATGATCGACCCGCCTATTGACAAACTTATCAAGAAGACAGAATGCCGTTATATGCTCGTTTGCGGCGTGGCGAAGCGTGCGCGCGAACTTCTGCAGCAGGAAGGTGATATGCTCGCCGCGACCAAGCAGAAGCCCATTTCCGTCGCCGCCAAGGAGATTTACGAAGGAAAGGTCGTAATCGCGAAAGAGCAGTAATGAAGAGAAAAGTCCTCGTCGGAGTGACCGGCGGCATCGCCGCTTACAAGTCCGCCTACCTCGTCAGCGCCCTCGTGAAAATGGGCTGTGACGTTCACGTCGTCATGACCGATCACGCAAAGGAGTTCGTGACGCCGCTGACCTTCGAGACCCTCTCCAAGAATCCCGTCGTGACGAATATGTTCCGTCGAGACAGAGAGTGGGAGGTGGAGCACGTTTCTCTGGCGAAGAGTTGCGAGGCGGTGGTGATCGCTCCCGCGACGGCAAATATCATCGGCAAATTCGCACAGGGTATTTGCGATGATATGCTCACCACGACCTATCTCGCATCCCGCGCGCCGAAAATCATCTGTCCCGCGATGAATACCGCGATGTACGAAGATCCCGTTTTTCAAAGGAACCTCGGCGATCTCAAGCAGGGCGGTGCCATCGTGGTCTCCCCCGTGACGGGGCGGCTCGCTTGCGGTGACGTCGGCGTGGGCAAGATGGCGGATCCGGAGGATATCGCGGCGGAAGTCGCGCGCGTCCTGTCCCTCCATCTCGATTATGCCGGAAAGAGGGTGCTCGTGACCGCGGGCGCCACCGTAGAGGAGATCGACGGCGTGCGTTACCTCTCTAATCATAGCAGCGGCAAGATGGGCGCGGCGATCGCGGAACGGTTTGCGGATCGCGGCGCGGAGGTGACTCTCGTCTGCGGCAAGATGACCGCGAAATTGCCGGATAATCTTTTTCTAAAGAAAGAGGTCTCTTCCACCGAAGAGATGTACGACGCGGTGATCTCCGGTCTGTCCGGGATGGATTACGTCGTGATGGCGGCGGCTCCCGCCGATTACACGCCGGTGAAGAAGTTTGATAATAAAGTCAAGTCGGACACCCTCGTGCTGGAGCTCAAGAAGACGCAGGATATCGCTGCGGCTGTCGGCAGGAAGAAGGATCCTTCGACCAAGCTCGTAATCTTCAGCGCCGAGACAGAGCGTCTGCTGGAGAATGCGAAAGGGAAGCTCGAGAAGAAGCAAGCCGACCTCGTCGTGGCGAATGACGTCACGATGGAAGGGGCGGGCTTCGGATCGGATACGAATATCGTGACATTCATTGATCGTACCGGCAAGATCACCCCGCTCGAGAAGATGCCCAAAATACAAGTTGCGGACGCCTTGCTTGACGTCCTGAAGACCTTATGATCGCCGAAGTCATTGTCGACATTTCCACCAGCGAAATCGACAAGATTTTCGACTATACGATCCCTCCCGAGCTCAACCTGAGTCGCGGGGACAGAGTAAAAGTACCCTTCGGCAGACAACAGACCGAAGGGTTTATCGTAAATATCAAGGAAAGCACCGATTGCTCTCACCCCTTGAAGCCGGTCACGGCGAAGCTCGACGAATTCACTCCCATTCTTCCCGAGATGCTTGATCTGATGTGGAAGATGAGCCGAGAGAATAATCTCCGATTGGTGGACGTGCTGCGCCTCTTCATCCCCGCGATGATGCGCGGCGGCAGGATCCGTGAGATCAAGAGACATTTCGTCACCCTCGCGGAAGGTGTGGATTGCGAGACGGCGATGAGCGCGCTCAAAGCAAATGCGGTGAATCAGCGTGCGATCCTATCCACCCTCGCAAGCGGGGGAGAGTGGGCGGCGACCCTCGGAGAAGAGTACGGTTTTTCCGCGATCTCCGCTTTGGCGGAGAAGGGTTTGATCACCGTTTCGGAGGTCACCAAGCGGCGCAAGCCCTTCCTGAAGCCCCTTCAGGATAAGAAGGTGGTCTTACTGCCGGAGCAGCGTGCCGCGGTAGAATCCGTTATGCGCGGGGAAAAGGATACGAATCTCCTTTTCGGCGTCACGGGCAGCGGCAAGACCGAGATCTATCTCGAGTGTATCGGCGAGGTGATCGAGAAGGGGCAGAGCGCGATCATGCTCGTCCCCGAGATCTCCCTGACACCGCAGATGATGGGGCGTTTTCGTGCGCGTTTCGGCGATAAAGTCGCCGTCTTACACAGCGGCTTATCGGACGGTGAGCGATACGACGAATGGCTTCGTCTCCTTCGCGGAGAAGCGGTCATCGCGGTGGGAGCCCGTTCGGCGATCTTTGCTCCTCTCAAGAAGGTCGGCATCATCATCATCGACGAGGAGCACGACGGCAGTTACGTCAGCGAGAGCAATCCCCGTTACGTGACTTACGACGTTGCGACGTTTCGTCGGGCGTATCACGGCGCCAAATTGGTGCTCGGAAGCGCCACACCATCCCTTGAAACCTTCAAGATGGCGAAAGAGGGATCGATCGGGCTCATCCCCTTGCGCAATCGGGTGAACGGCACCAAGATGCCCGAAATGAAGATCGTGGATATGTGCGCCGAGCTGAGAAGCGGCAATAACGGGATCCTTTCCGAGACCCTTTTCGACGAATTGGCTCGCACCCTCAAAGAGGGGAATCAAAGCATGGTCTTTCTGAATCGTCGCGGCTTCGCTTCTTTCATGATCTGTCGAAAGTGCGGCAAGGTGATGAAGTGCGACGATTGCGACGTTTCTTTGACTTGGCACAAAGAGGACAACCTCCTGAAATGCCATTATTGCGGCAGACCTTACGTCGTGCCCGACAAGTGCCCCGATTGCGGCGAGAGCGATATGCGCCTCGGCAGGGTGGGCACCGAGCGGGTGATCGAAGAGATCAAGCGTCGTTTGCCGAATGCGCGCACCCTGCGCATGGATAAGGACACCACGAGGAAGAAGGGAAGTTACGACGAGATCCTTTCCGCTTTCCGCATGGGAGAGGCGGATATCCTCGTCGGCACGCAGATGATCGTCAAAGGGCACGATTTCCCGAACGTCACACTCGTGGGGATTCTGGACGCCGACATGAGCCTCTATTACGAGGATTATCACAGCGCGGAACGCACCTTTCAGCTCGTCACGCAGATGAGCGGCAGAGCGGGAAGGGCGGATAAAGAAGGGCTCGTGATCTTGCAGACCTATTCGCCGCGTCACTACATCTTCGGTTTCGCGCGGGACAACGATTACGAAGGGTTCTATCGCAAAGAGATCAACATTCGGGAGGTCACCGCTTTCCCGCCCTTCACCAAGATCGTTCGCATCCTCGCCCTCTCCGAAGAGGAGGAGCGAGCCCTCGCTCTGACTAAGGAAATGCTTGCGAAGGTTCGCGCCTATCAGAAGGAGCACCCCGAGCGCTTCGTCGCGGTCGCGGGGATGAAGTCTCCTGTCAGAAAAATCGAGAATAAATATCGTTATCAAATCATCATGCGCCTCAAACGGGAGAAAGAGCAGGAGGTGCTGCAAGCGATCTATGAGATCGTCAATGGACAGGACAAGCGGAATGCTTCGATCTTCGTTGAAGTCAATCCGCAGAATATGAACTAAAGGAGAGATTATGGCTATTCGTGATATCGTGAAAGACGGTGAACCCCTGCTTAGGAAGAAATCCAGACCGGTGGAGAAGTTCGACGGGAAACTTGCTTCCCTTCTCGACGATATGCTCGAGACGATGCGCCTCGCCGACGGGGTTGGCATCGCCGCGCCGCAGGTGGGGATCCTGCGTCAGGCTGTGATCTGCGAGCTCGAGGTCGAAGACTCGGAAGAGGGAGAGATCCTCGAGATGATCAACCCTGTCATTTTGAAGAAGAAGGGCAAACAGGTCGGACAGGAAGGCTGTCTCTCTGTCCCCGGGAAACGGTGCGACGTGATGCGTCCCGAGATGATCGTCGTCTCCTTCCAAGATAGGAAAGGGGAGAAGCACACCCGCACTTTCGAGGGATTCAACGCGGTGGTCGCTTCGCACGAGATCGATCATTTGAGTGGGATCCTTTTCTATGACAAAGAGGTCAAGACCTCGAAATAAGGAACGACTATGAGAGTGCTTTTTCTCGGAACACCCGATTTCGCCATTCCCTCCCTTTCGGAGATTTATGCCTCATCACATGAGATTATCGGTGTGGTTACTCAGCCGGACAAGCCGGGAAAGCACCTTGTGATGACCCCTCCGCCCGTAAAAATCGAAGCGGAGAAACTCGGACTTACGGTCTATCAGTTCGATCGCATTTCCAGAGAGGGCGTGGAGCTCGTTCGCTCTCTCGCGCCCGACATTATGGTGACCGCCGCGTTCGGACAGATTCTTTCGAGAGAACTCTTGTCTATACCTAAATACGGCGTCTTCAACGTACACGCCTCACTTCTTCCGAAGTACCGCGGCTCCAGTCCCATCCAAGCCTGCCTATTGAACGGGGACGACAAGACGGGAGTCACCATCATGAAGACCGCCTACGAAGTGGACAGCGGTGATATCGTGCTGGCTCGTGAGATCGCGATCACGGAGGCGGATACGGCGGGTACCCTCTTCGACAAGCTCGCTCTTCTTGGCGCGAAGAGTATCGTGGAAGCCCTTGATTTCTTGGAGAAAGGGGAGGTCACCTATACGCCGCAGGATCATAGCAGGGCGACTTTTTGCAAGATGATCACCAAGGCGGACGCCGAGATCAAGAAGGAGATGAGCGCGCAAGAGGTGCTCTACATGATTCGCGCTTACGATCCGTGGCCCGTCGCCTATCTCGTGACGAAGGAAGGGAGGTTACGCCTCTTCGGCGGAGTGCTTTCGGTGAAGAAGGGCGAAGTGGGTAGCTTTTATACGGATGACGGCGAACTCTACCTAAACCTTTCGGAGGGTGCGATTCGCCTCTCTGAAGTACAGCCGGACGGCAAGAAACGCATGACGGGGAGAGAGTATCTCTTGGGACATAAATCCATCTTGGAGAGCGCTCTTCTATGAAAGGAACGGTCGAAGCCTACCGCGCCCTCTCGGAGATCTGCTTGAGAGGATGTTGGATCGGGGAAGCGGTCAAGCGCGAAGGTCGGGTGCTCCACGAGAATAAAGGAGTGCTTCGCCTTGTTTACGGCGTTGTGGAGAGAGAATATCTCTATCGCTACCGCATATCCCGACTCGCCGAGAAGTCGCCGAAGCCTTCCGTCGCGATCCTCCTCAAGATGGGGATGTATCTTGTCGACGAGAGCGAAATTCCCTCCTATGCCGCCGTGAATGAAATCGTCGCTCTGTCGCGGTCGGTCGGGAAAGGGGGCGTTTCGGGCTTTGTGAATGCTTTCCTAAGGAGATATGTCGAAGAGGGGGCATCCCTCTATCCCGAAGAGGAAGAAGCGCTTCTTTCGGTGAAGGCGAATCTTCCGATCTGGCTTGTGAGACGCTATATTGGTGAACTTGGGAAAGAGAGAGCGATCACAAGACTACTCGCACCGCGTTCCGCTAAGACGCACGTGAGACCCTCCATTGCTTTCGGTAAAGAGGGACTTCGCGCCGCTTTGATAAAGCGCGGCATCGAATATGAAGAAACGGCGCACGGTTTTTTCCTGCAGAAGGTAGGCGAGATCGCCGATCTCTTGCGAGAAGGATGTGCTACGGTGATGTCCTTTGGGAGTCTCGAGATCGCCTCCGCGATCCCCGCGCCGACAGGCAGGATCCTCGATCTCTGCGCTGCTCCGGGAGGGAAGAGCGTCTACCTCGCCGAGCGATATGGGCGAGAGGTGATCGCTTGCGATCTGTATCCCCATCGCGTGGAGCTGATCCGCAGTTACGCTTCCCGTATGGGGGTGAGCTCAGTAAAGGCGGAAGTCAGGGACGGACTCCTCTATGAAGAGAGCTTCAAAGGCGCTTTTTCCACCGTCCTCTTGGACGCGCCTTGCTCCGGACTGGGCTCCCTCGCTTCCAATCCCGATATAGCGCTTCATCGCACGGAAGAGGATTTGACAGCCTTGATCGATACGCAGAGAAAGCTCCTTGCCAATGCGGGCGAATACGTCGCGGTGGGCGGGACGCTCCTCTATTCCACCTGTTCCGATCTCCCGTCGGAGGATGAAGAGGTGGTGAAGGATTTCTTGAAGACGCACCCCGATTTCCGAGTGGAGAGAGAGGTATATACCGACCCGACGGCGGGCGGCGGCGAGAGCTATTATTACGCTCTAATGAGGAAGATATGAAACTGTTGACCGACTATTCGATGGAAGAATTGAAAGAGCTCATGCTCTCCTATGGAGAGAAGTCTTTCCGTGCGGAACAGCTCTACCTCCATCTTTCGGCGGGTCGTGATTTCGACGAGATGTCCAATGTCGCCAAGAGCCTCAAGGATAAGCTGCGCGAGGACGGCTACCTCGCGGTGGGCGTGCACATTGCGGAGAGTTTCCCCTCCCGCATCGACGGAACGGTGAAATTTCTCTTCTCTCTGTCTGACGGGAATCTGGTCGAGGGGGTGCTGATGCGCTATAAGTACGGCAATACCCTCTGCATTTCCACACAGGTCGGATGCCGCATGAACTGCGCCTTTTGCGCCTCGGGGCTGAATGGGCTCACTCGCAATCTGACGGCGGGAGAGATGCTCGGCGAGGTGATTGCCGCCAATCGATTCGAGGGTGGAGATCTCGATCGTCGCCAAGTGACGAACGTGGTGCTTATGGGAAGCGGCGAGCCGTTGGATAATTACGAAAACGTCGTCAAATTCCTTCGTTTGGTGAATGCCGAGAAGGGACTGAATATCAGTTATCGCAATATCTCCCTTTCTACCTGCGGCTTGATCGACGCTTTCGACGATTTCCTGAAAGAGAAGATCCCCGTGACGATGACATTCTCTTTGCACTCGCCGGTGGATGAGGTGCGTTCCACCTTGATGCCGGTGAATCGCAAGTACGGGGTCGCACGGGTGATCGACGCGGCGAAGAGGTATTTCGCCGAGACCAAGAGAAGGGTGGTCTTCGAGTATTCTTTGATCAAAGGAGTAAACGATCGGGCGGAAGACGCCGCGATTCTCACGGAGAAGCTCAGAGGATTCCCTTGTATCGTGAATCTCATCGTCCTCAATTACGTGAAGGAGAGAGGACTCGTCGGGACGAGTAGGAAGGATGCGTATCGTTTCGCGGAGAGTTTGAAAAAGGGCGGAGTGGAAGCCACCGTCCGCCGTACGCTGGGGGCGGATATCGAGGGCGCTTGCGGGCAACTGCGTGCCAGGTATCTTCGGGATGGCAATAAAAAGGAGGAAGAATGATGGAGAAATGCAAGATAGCCCCTTCGATTCTGTCGGGGGATTTCGCGAAGATGGGAGAAACGGTTTCAAACGTCGAGAAATGGGGCGCCGACCTCGTGCACTGCGACGTGATGGACGGGGTATTCGTCCCCAATATCACCTTCGGGATGCCGATGGTCAAGGCGATTCGTCCTTATACGGCCCTTCCTTTGGACGTCCACCTGATGATCACCGAGCCCGAGAAGTACGTCGAGCGTTTCTGCGACGCGGGAGCGGATATCGTCACTTTCCACCCCGAAGCGAGCAAGGACGCCCGTGACGCCCTTTTGAAGATCAAAGCGAAAGGGAAGAAGTGCGGCTTGGTCGTGAATCCCGATAAGGATTTCTCCTTGGTGGAGCCCTATATGGATCTTGTGGATATGATCGTGCTGATGGGTGTATTCCCGGGATTCGGCGGACAGTCCTATATCGAGAGCGTTTCGGATAATATTTCCCTTTTTGCGGCGAAGATCAAGGAAACGGGGCGGGATATTATGCTCGAACTGGACGGCGGTGTGACCGAACAGAATGCGGAGAGATTCCGTGCGCTCGGCATCACGGTGCTCGTCGCAGGCAGTGCCACCTTTAAGGCGGCGGATCCCGTTCGCGCGATCGAGGTGATGCGGGGATGAAAGTCGCCGCGATCATCCTCTCGCAACCCTTTCGTCGGTATCTCGGAGCTTCTTTCGTGATTTCGGCGGACGCCGGCTTCAAGCGGGCGCTTGAGAGGGGGATTCGTACCGATCTCTTAGTCGGCGATATGGACAGCCTCGGCTACGTGCCGCAGGATATTAAGCGGGTGCAAGTTCCCGTGGAGAAGGATTTTTCGGATGGAGAGCTCGCGGTCAGACAGGCGGTGCTTCTAAACGTCGATCGCATCGATATTTATGGGGCGGTAGGCGGCAGAGAGGACCATTTTCTCTATAACACCCATCTTTTACACATCGCTTCGGATCTCGGCGTTTCCGCCGTGATTCGCGGAGATGACTTCGATCTCTTTTATCTTGATGAATCACTTTTTATCGATACCACGGCGGGGGACGTCCTGTCGATCGTACCTTTCGGAGAGACGTCGCATATAATACAGGCGAAAGGTCTACGCTATCCCGCATCAGACGTGACTCTCACCAAAGGGGATACTCTCGGCTTATCCAATGAATGCACCGGAGAGAACGTCTATCTGCGTGCGGAGAAGGGGAAAAGCGCGCTGGTCTTTCACTATTTCGATCGGGAGGTATCACATTGAGAATGTATTGCATCAATCCGCCTTCTTTCATTAAGGCGATTTTGAGATATTTTTGTGGGAATAAAAAGAATGTGAAGAATTAAAGGATAAGGATACTCCGCCAAGGAGTATTTTTATTTTTTGGCAAAAGGGGCAGGGGATAAAAAAAGCACAAGCAACGCTTGTGCCTCCATAGAGCTTAAGCTCCGATCAGTTGGCTTTTCTCTGAACTGCGCCGTTCCGCAGGCATCTGGTGCAAACGTACTGCTTGGACACCGTCCCCTTCTCATCCACCACGGACACCTTCTGAATGTTCGCATTCCAATGAGTGGGAGCCTTGCGATTGCTGTGGCTGACGGTATTTCCTGCCATTTTTCCCTTTCCGCAAACGCTGCAAACTCTCGACATATATCCATTACCTCCCGTAACGATTCTCTTCTTTCGGCGATGCCGACAGTACTTGCCGAAATCGCAACTTTTTAACTATATCACGAAAAAGAACGCTTGGCAACAGTTTTTACGTAATTTCGTAAATTAACTTGCAAATCGGTTTATAATAATTGTATTATATACAGAGAATTTATATCGGAGAGGGATATGGCGGTAAAGACTTCCAACAAATACGGTAAAATCACCGTTTCGGACGAAGCCGTGGCGATGTGCGCTTGGCGTGCCGCCTCGGAGTGTTACGGTGTGGTGGAGCTCGTTTCCAGACGTTTTACCGACAGTCTCGCCTCTCTTTTTAAGAAGAACAGCAATACCAAAGGAATCCGAGTCACCACCGTCGATAATCGCATCTTTATCGATATTTTTGTGATTTTGAAGGAGGGCGTGCTTGTTGACGCGGTCATCGAGTCCCTTCGTTCGGTTGTGACGTATTCCGTCGAGTCTTTTACGGGGATGCGCGTGAAGCAGGTCAACGTGAACGTCGTCGGCATCAAGGTTTAGGAGATAGTATGGTCAAGACGATTGATGTCATCACTCTTCGCGAGATGTTTATCGGAGCAAGCAAGAATCTCGCGGTTCATGAAGAAGAGATCAACGCGCACAACGTGTTTCCCGTTCCGGACGGCGACACGGGGACAAATATGTGCGCGACCGCTCAGAACGCCGCCAAAGAGCTTGCGGCGATTCGTGAGGAAGATCTCACGTGGGAGCGCTTCGCTTCCTCACTCTCGGGCGCCGCTCTCCGCGGTGCGAGAGGGAATAGCGGCGTCATTCTGTCGCAGATATTCAAAGGATTCGCCGATGTCGTTTCGACGGTGGACGGCGGGCTCACCCCCAAGATCTTCTCTCAAGCGCTCCTGCAAGGAGCGAAGGTCGCTTACAGTGCGGTGGAGAAGCCGAAAGAGGGCACCATCCTTACCGTCATCCGCGTCATTGCCGAAGCCTCCGAGAGCGCTTCGAGCGGCAGAAACACTTCTTTTGAGACGATGCTCGCGAAGCTCATCGAGAAAGGAAATGCGATCCTCGCCGAGACGCCGAATATGCTCCCCGTCTTGAAGAAGGCGGGCGTAGTGGACGCCGGCGGCATGGGGCTCATGTGCGTATTCGATGCCTTCTCCATGGTGATCGATGGCAGGGAGATCCCGCAGGTGGCGATCAAGGTGAGCGCAGAAGAGAACGACGCGGGGTTCGCCGCCGACGTGCACGATTTGGATGACATCGAGTTCGCTTATTGCACCGAGTTCTTCGTGACGAATATTCGCCCTCGCGCGACCGAAGCGGATATCGATAAACTACGTGATAAACTCTCCAAGCTCGGCAACAGCCTGATCTGCATCGGCGATTTGAGTCTCGTGAAAGTGCACGTCCACACGAATAACCCCGGACGAGCCTTGCAGTACGCTTTGGAGCTCGGTGAGCTCGATCGCGTCAAGATCGAGAATATGCTCGAGCAGAATCGAAAGATCAAGGCGGAGATGGAGAAGAATAAGAAGCCCATCGGCATGGTGAGCGTCTGCGCAGGCAGCGGCATACATAAGATTTTTAAGGATCTCTTGGTGGACGTCATCGTAGAGGGCGGACAGACGATGAATCCCAGCGTAAATGAGATTCTCTCCGCCATCAACCGCGTGAATGCGGACAATGTGATCGTTCTGCCGAATAATAAGAATATCATCCTCGCCGCACAAAAGGCGATGGAGCTTTCGGATCGTCATTGCGTGGTGCTCGGTACCGAGAACGTCGCTTCGGGTATCGCCGCGGCGGTGGCATTCGATCCGCAGGCGAGCTTGGAGGATAATGTGGCGAATATGACAGAGTCATATTCCGCGGTCCTCTGCGCGCAGGTCACATCCGCCGTGCGCAGCACCAAGATGGACGGCTTATCCCTCACAAAGGGAGATATTATCGGTCTTTCGGATAAGAAGATCCTCACGAAGGGCTCCGATCTGAATACCGTCACGGTGAATCTCGTGAAGAAAATGAAGATGGACGAGATGGATGTCTTGAACGTCTATTCGGGAGAAGGGGTCCCCGAGGAAGAGGCGGAGAAGCTCACCGAGATGCTTGCCGAAGCCTGTCCCGATCTCGAAGTGATACACTATCGGGGCGAGCAGCCGCATTCCTTCTATATTTTATCGGCGGTGTAAACTTTTTTTGCGAAAAAGGTTGCAAACCCGATTTTTATTTGATATAGTAATAGAGCACTTACGCGCGGGAGTGGCTCAGTGGTAGAGCGTTGCCTTGCCAAGGCAAATGTCGCGGGTCCGAATCCCGTCTCCCGCTCCAAAGGTTCTCCCCGACAGGGATTCGACTGCGATAGCAGAAATGCGACAGCATTTGACCCGACTCGGGACCAAACCGGAGCACAGCGGAGGTCTCCGATACATATCGGGCATCCCGTCTCCCGCTCCCAATATGGCGAAATATGTGGCGTCGCGTGCGTGCGTTACATATTATATAAGCGTTATGGCACCATAGCCAAGTGGTAAGGCAGAGGTCTGCAAAACCTTTATTCCCCAGTCCGAGTCTGGGTGGTGCCTCCAAATTTATGCCGAAGTGGCGGAATGGTAGACGCAAGGGACTTAAAATCCCTCGGGGGCGACTCCGTGCGGGTTCGAGTCCCGCCTTCGGCACCATCGTGACGGACACGTCATAAGGACAAGCAATCCACAGAGAGTTTCACACCGCTGAGAGTGAAGCGTTTGCCCCCTTACGGTACCACCGTCATAGTGATTCCCCATAGAAAGAGCGGGGCGCTTCGGCGTCCAAATAAGGTGGAACCGCGGCGACAGTCGTCCTTATGCGAGAGATCGTATAAGGTTTTTTTTATAAAAGGACTCTAAGGAGGAAATTATGAAGATTTATTTGAAGGATTCCGTGAAGGAATACGATTCACCCGTCAGCATCGATCAGATCGCCGCCGATATCGGAGAGGGACTTCATCGTGCCGCGCTTGCGGGTAAGGTGGACGGCGTCCCCGTCGATCTTTCTTATGTCGTAGATCACGACGCCGAAGTGCAGATCCTGACCTTCAAGGATCAAGAGGGCAAGCACATCTATAATCACACCGCCGCACACGTGATGGCGCAGGCTGTCAAGAGCATTTATCCGACCGCAAAACTCGCGATCGGTCCGGCGATCGATACCGGTTTCTATTACGATATCGATTATATCACTCCGCCTACGATGGAAGACCTCGCGAAGATCGAGGAAGAGATGCAGCGTATCATCAAGGCAAATCTCCCCATCAGTAGGGAGGTGCTTTCGCGTAAGAGCGCGAATGCGCTGATGCGTAAACTGGACGAGCCCTATAAGCTCGAAATGATCGCAGATCTTCCCAAGGGTGCGGAGATCAGCTTCTATCATCAGGGCGATTTCGTGGATATGTGCGTCGGTCCTCACCTCAAGAGCACGGGCGTTTTGAAGGCGGTCAAGCTGACCAGCATCACGGGCGCCTACTGGCGTGGCGATGCGAAGAATAAGATGCTCACCCGTATCTACGGCGTCGCTTTCGATAAGAAGTCTTCGCTTGACGAGTATTTGACCCTTCTCGAGGAGGCGAAGAAGCGCGACCACAATAAGCTCGGCAGAGATCTCGAGCTCTTCATGACGGTGGATACTATCGGACAGGGACTCCCTCTCCTGATGCCCAAGGGCGCGAAGATGCTTCAGATCCTCACGCGTTTCGTGGAGGACGAGGAGGAGCGTCGCGGCTTCATGATCACGAGAACCCCCGCGATGGCGAAGAACGACCTTTACAAGATCTCGGGTCACTGGGACCACTATCGAGACAAGATGTTCGTGATCGGTGACGAAGAGAGGGACGACGAGGTCTTGGCGCTTCGCCCGATGACCTGTCCTTTCCAGTATCAGATCTATAAGAACGGGATCAAGAGCTATCGCGATCTCCCGTGCCGCTATGCGGAGACGGCGACCCTCTTCCGTAATGAAGCGTCGGGCGAGATGCATGGCTTGATCCGTGTGAGACAGTTCACCCTCTCGGATGGACACATCGTCTGTACGCCCGAGCAGATCGAAGGGGAGTTCAAGCGCTGTCTCGATCTTTCCTACTATTTCCTGAATTGCCTCGGCTTGCGTGACGACGTCACCTTCCGCTTCAGCAAGTGGGATCCGAAGAATACCGACAAGTATATCGACAATCCCGCGGAGTGGGAGAGGACGGAGCGCCTCATGAAGGAGATTCTCGATCGTCTCGGTTTGGACTATGTGGAAGCGGTCGGCGAGGCGGCTTTCTACGGCCCGAAGCTCGATGTGCAGGCGAAGAACGTCTACGGCAAGGAAGATACCATCATTACGATCCAGATCGACTTCGCTGCCGCGACGCGCTTCGAGATGACTTACGTGGACGAGAACGGCGTCAAGCAGACCCCCTATATCATCCACCGCAGCAGTATCGGCTGCTACGAGCGCACCCTTGCGATGATCATCGAAAAATATGCCGGCGCATTCCCCGCTTGGATCGCCCCCACGCAGGTCAAGGTCATCAGCCTGACCGACAGGACGGCGGAGGACGTCAAAGAGCTCACCGAGAAGCTCAATCAAATGGGCTTCCGCGCCGAAGCGGATACCCGCAGTGAGAAAGTGGGGTATAAGATCAGAGAAGCGCAGCTTGCAAAGGTCCCCTATATGCTGATCATCGGCGACAAGGAGAAGGAGAACGGCACGGTCGCCGTTCGTCACCGTTTCGACGGCGATCTCGGCGCGATGACGGCGGATGCTTTCATCGAGAAACTTGCGAAGGACGTTCGGGAGAAAATTCTGAAATAATCCGGGAAAACGCTTGACAGCGCTTAGTACGGATGATAATATAAAACACGAAGTAGAACTGTTTCTCACCTGAGCAGTATGGTTGCGTAAGGTTTCTTAAATATCTTTTCGGGTATTTTTGGGCAGTTTTACTGCCCAATTTTTTATAGGAGGATGTCGTTATCAAAGATTATCAGATCAATGAGCAGATTCGTGACAGGCAGGTCACTGTCATCGATTCGGAAGGGAAAAATCTCGGTGTTATGAGCGCCTATGACGCGCAGAAAATTGCAGACGAGCAGGGCTTCGATCTTGTGAAGATCGCGCCGCAGTCCACACCGCCTATTTGCAAGTTGATGGACTATGATAAGTTCCGCTTCGACTCCGTGAAGAAGGAGAAGGAAGCGAAGAAGAATCAGAAGATCGTCAAGCTCAAAGAGGTACAGCTCAGCATCGTGATCGATGTCGGAGATATCAATGTCAAAGCCAAGCGGGCAAATGAGTTCATCAAGGACGGCGACAAGGTCCGTGTCGTGATCCGGATGCGCGGCAGACAGAATAAGAGACCGGAGCTCGGTTTGAAGGTGATGGACCAATTCTTTCAGAAAATCGAAGGCGCAATGATGGAGCAGCCTCCCGTTATCGAGGGAAACACGATAAGGATGCAGCTCGCGCCGGCAAAAAAATAAACTATCGGAGGTAGGCAATATGCCAAAACAAAAGTCGCACAGCGGTGCAGGAAAGAGATTTCGCGTAACAAAGAACGGATTGATTAAGAGAAGCAAACAAGGCAAGAATCATATCCTTACCAAGAAAGAGACCAAGAGAAAGCGCGGTTTGAGGGCAGGCGGCTATGTTTCCGAGACGCAAGCCAAGACCATTCGCAATTTGATTCAGCAGTAATCGGGAGGTAGGAATATGAGAATTAAGAGAGCAGTTAATGCAGTAAAGAAACGCAGAAAGATATTCAAGCTCGCCAAGGGTTATCGTGGCGCGAAGAGCAAGCTTTACAGAGTTTCCCGCGAAGCGGTGATGAAGTCCCAGATGTACGCTTATGTCGGCAGAAAGGACAAGAAAGGCGATTTCCGCAAGCTCTGGATCGCGCGTATCAACGCGGCGGCGAGGATGAATGGCCTCAGCTACAGCCGTTTCATGAATGGACTCAAGAAGAGCCAGATCGACCTGAATCGCAAGGTGCTCGCCGATCTCGCCGTGAACGACGCAGCGGCTTTCACTGCGCTTTGCGAGAAAGCGAAAGCGGCGCTCTGAGAGAACTGAAAATGCTTTCGGTGTCATCCGAAAGCATTTTTTTACTGTCGCCCGAGGATTATCTCAGGCGTCATGCGGGGAATCGATATGGTGATCACAAGCATTTCCAATGAGAAGGTCAAGCTCCTTCGTTCTCTCTCTGATGCGAAAACGCGTCGAGAGACGGGACTGTACGTTGCGGAAGGAGGAAATCTGGTGAAGGATATACCGGACAAGAGCAAGGTGCGGTATCTCTTCGTGAAAGAGAGCAGAGCGGAGTCTTTCCGTGAGATCCTCTCAGCCTTTCCCATCGAGCCGATTCTTCTGTCCGATGAGCTCTTCGATCGGGTATCGGACACCGTCACGCCGGCAGGCATCGCCGCCGTCTTGGAGATCCCGAAGCCGCTCGAATTATCCGATCTTTTCGAAGATAAAATCATGGTGCTGGATCATGTTTCGGACGCGGGGAATATCGGTGCGATTCTTCGTACCGCCGTCGCGGCGGGGTATCGTTCGGCGGTGCTGATCGATACCGCCGATCCCTATTCGCCCAAAGCGGTTCGCGCCAGTATGAGCGCGATTTTCAAGATAAAACTCGTTTTTTGCGATAATCAATCATTTTTGTGTAGTAAAAATATACAATCTTATGATATAATATTACTTGATATGTCGGGTGAGAATATTTTCACCTATCGTCCGAGCGGGAAATACGCCCTCGTGGTCGGCAATGAAGCCCACGGGATCGGCGAAGAGATCCGTGCTTCAGGGACCAAACTCTCCATACCGATGGTCGCGATGGAGTCTCTGAATGCCGCGGTGAGCGCCGGCGTAGCGATGTATCTGCTCGAAAGAAATCAATTCAACAATCAATAGGAGGCAAAGGTCATGTCAGGACACAGCAAATGGGCAAATATCAAGAATAAGAAAGCGAAGGGTGACGCCGCGAGAGCGAATGTCTTCACCAAGATCGGCAGAGAGCTTGCGATCGCCGTTAAGCAGGGCGGCCCCAATCCGGACAGCAATTCCCGTCTTCGCGACGTGATCGCCAAGGCGAAAGCCGCCAATATGCCGAATGACAATATCTCCCGCTCCATCAAGAAAGCGTCGGGTGAGCTGAACGCGGTGAATTACGAAGAGATCACCTACGAAGGGTATGCCGCGGGCGGCGTGGCGGTCATCGTCGAGACCTTGACCGATAATAAGAACCGTACGGCGGGCGACGTGCGTTGCGCCTTTGATAAGTTCGGCGGAAATATGGGCAATACCGGTTGCGTTTCCTATATGTTCAGCAAGAAGGGCGTCATCGTGATCGACGGCGCCGGACTGGAAGAGGACGATCTGATGCTTCTCGCCCTTGATGCGGGCGCTGACGACGTGCAGAGCGACGAAGGGGTGTACGAGATCTATACCTTACCCGCCAATTATACCGCCGTTCGTGAGAATCTCGAGAAGCAGGGACTGAAGATCCTTTCCAGCGACATCGAGATGATTCCCGAGAACTATATCACGCCTGACGAGGCGGCAATCCCCAAGATCCTGAACTTGATCGACAGGTTGGAAGAGAATGACGACGTGCAGAACGTATTCCATAACGCCGTTCTGCCCGAAGAAGAGGAGGAGGAATAGTATGACGACAGCCGAAGTATGCGTTTTGGCAAAAGAGGCGTCCTATCGTCTCGCGACTTTCGGAAGCACCGAGAAGAAGGCGATGCTGATCGCGATGGCGAACGGCATCGGAGACGAGACCGAGCAGATCCTTCAGGCGAATAGCGACGATATCTTCAATGCGCAGCAGAATGGGAAAGAGGAGACCTTCATCGACCGCTTGACCCTCTATAAATCTCGCATCAGACAGATGATCGAAGGGATCATGCAGGTCGCGGATCTTCCCGATCCTGTGGGAGAGGTCACCGAGAGATGGACCCTTCCGAACGGACTGAAGATGTCAAAAGTACGCGCACCCCTCGGCGTGGTAGCCATCATCTATGAAGCGCGTCCCAACGTCACGGCGGACGCCGCCGCTCTCGCGATCAAGAGCGGAAATGCCGTCATCTTGCGTGGCAGTCGTGAAGCGATCAATTCCAATCTCGCGATTTTCAATGCGATGAAGAATGCCCTGGTCAAGGGCGGTTACGATGCGAACGTCTTGCAGTTCCTTCCCGAACCCGAGCGCGAAGTCACCGCGGAGCTTCTTAAGCAGAGCGACACAGTGGACGTCGTGATCCCGAGAGGGGGAGAGGGCTTGAAGAAGTTCGTCCTTGAGAATTCCTCGGTGCCTGTCATTGCCTCCGCAGGAGGCAACTGCCACACTTACGTTGAGAAGAGCGCCGATCTGAAGATGGCGGATAACGTCCTCTTTAATGCGAAAGTCAGCCGTCCTTCGGTCTGTAATGCGACGGAGCAGCTCATCGTGGACAGAGCGATCGCCGCTCCTTTCCTGACCAAGAGTCTGGATCGTCTCGCGAAGCAGGGCGTGAAGATCCTCGGTTGCAATGAGACTTGCCGCATTTACCCGATGGCGGAGCTCGCGACGGAGGAAGATTACTATACCGAGCACCTTGGTTTGGTCCTCTCCGTGAAGGTCGTCAGCGGCTACAAGGAAGCGATCGAACGCATCAATAAGTACGGCACCCATCACAGCGACGCGATCATTTCCAAGAGCGACGACGCGATCGAAGCCTTCAAAGCAGGAGTGGATTCCGCCGCGGTGTACGTGAATGCGAGCACCCGCTTTACCGACGGATTCGAGTTCGGTTTCGGCGCGGAGATGGCGATCAGCACACAGAAACTTCATGCGCGCGGTCCTCTCGGTTTGAAGCAGCTCACCAGCGAGAAGTACGTCGTGGTGGGTGAGGGTCAGGTACGTAAGTGATTATTCTCGGCATCGATCCGGGACTTGCGATCGTTGGCTACGGCGTCGTGGAGAGCCTTAAGGGCAGGGTGTATCCCGTTGATTACGGAGTAATCAATACCCCCGCAGGCTTGCGCACCCCTCTTCGATTGCAGATGATTCATAAAGGCTTGCTCTCTTTGCTTGAGAAGTTCAAGCCGGATGCGATCGCTGTGGAAGAGCTCTTCTTCTCCGGTAATAAAACCACAGGTATTCCGGTGGCGGAAGCAAGAGGAGTGATCCTGATGACGGCGATCGATTATTGCGATAAGCTCTTTGAGTACACCCCGAATCAGATCAAACAGGCGATCACCGGTTGGGGCGGTGCGGATAAGAAACAGATGCAGGAAGTGGTTCGGCAGACTCTTCGTCTTAAGTCGATTCCCAAGCCGGACGATGCGGCGGACGCCTTGGCTGTCGCCCTCACTCATGCACAGACAGATCGATTCGGCAGTTTGTTCGGAATGTAAAATTATGTTTGCTTATATAGTCGGAAAGGTGGATAGCTTCGGAGACGGGTTCCTCGTGCTCGAAGCAGGCGGTGTCGGATACGATATCAACGTATCCAATTTTACCGTTGCCAAGCTCGGAAGAGTAGGGGAGACGGTGAAGGTCTATACCTATCTCGCCGTGCGTGAGGACGATATGAGCCTCTACGGTTTTTATTCGCAGGAGGAGAAGAAGCTCTTCTTGCGCCTCATCACCGTCTCGGGCGTCGGTCCCAAGATGGCGATCGGGATTCTTTCCGCAGCGGACATTTCCACCCTTGCGAACTGCATCATTTCGGGAGACACCAAGACTCTCTCGAAGGTGAAAGGGATCGGCAAGAAGACGGCGGAAAGGATCATCGTGGAGCTCAAGGAGAATATCGGCGAAGACGCCTTGGATTTTTCTTTCGGCACGTCTGTCGTCGGGTCGATTCCGCAGAGAGACAGCATGACGGAGGAAGCCTTGGAGGTGCTCACCACCCTCGGCATCAGCCGCACGGACGCATTCTCCCTTGTGGCGGCGGCTCGCAAAGAGGCTCAGAACGTGAACGAGCTCGTGATGCTCGTACTGCAAAGGTTGGATAAATGATGTTTGAAGACGAGGATTTCATTACAAGCGCGGCGGGAAACCGCTTGATCGATGCGGATCGCGAGGAGACGGACGAGGAGATAGAGAATACTCTTCGACCCAAAACCATGAGCGAATACGTGGGACAGGAGAAGGTGAAAGCCAATCTCTCCGTCTTTATTCATTCCGCAAAGAAGCGCGGAGAGCCTCTCGATCATCTGCTTTTATACGGTCCCCCCGGTCTCGGCAAGACCACGCTCGCACATATCGTGGCGAATGAGATGAACGCACAGATCAAAGTCACTTCCGGTCCCGCGATCGAGAAGGCGGCAGATCTCGCGGCGATGCTCACCAATCTTTACGACGGGGACGTTCTTTTTATCGATGAGATTCACCGTCTTTCCCATGCGGTGGAGGAGATCCTCTATCCTGCGATGGAAGACTACGTGCTGGATTTCGTCGTGGGGAAGGGCCCGAGCGCGAAGAGCATTCGTCTTCCTTTGAAAAAATTTACATTGATCGGCGCCACCACCCGTGCGGGGATGTTGACCGCTCCGTTGCGTGATCGTTTCGGCGTGCTCTGCCGTTTGGAGCTGTATAAGCCCGAAGAGCTGGCCCGCATCGTGACGAGAAGCGCGAAGCTCCTCGAGATCGGCATCGAGAAGGATGCCGCTGTGGAGATCGCACGCCGTTCGAGAGGCACCCCTCGTATCGCCAACCGTTTGCTGAAGCGAGTCAGGGATTTCTCCGAGTACGCGAATGAACCGGTCATCACCGCGAAGACCGCTCGCCGCAGTCTCGATCTCTTAGAGATCGACGCGCTCGGTTTGGACAACGTGGACAGGGAGATTCTCTTAACCATCATCAAGAAGCATAACGGCGGTCCGGTCGGTCTCGAGACTCTTTCCGCGACGATCGGCGAGGACGCGAATACCATTGAAGACGTTTACGAGCCTTATCTGATTCAGCTCGGATTCATCGCGCGGACGCCGCGTGGGCGCGTCTGCCTTTCCGGCGCGTACAAGCACTTGGGATTCAAGGTCCCACCCGCAAAAGAGTCCTTTTTGGAACAGATAGAGCAGACAGCCGAGACGACGGACAGCGATGAAGACAAGTGATTTTTATTACGATTTACCCGAAGAACTGATTGCACAGCATCCTGTGGAGCCGAGAGATTCCTCTCGACTTCTTGTCATTGATCGCCAAAAGGACAGTTTGGAAGATCGTATTTTTTCGGATATCGTCGAGTATTTGAGAGAGGGGGACGTACTCGTGGTGAATAATACCAAGGTGATTCCCGCAAGACTCATCGGCCATCGCAAAGGCTTTACCGGTGAAGTGGAGTTTCTCCTTCTCAAACGACTGGATTATACCCATTGGCGTTGTATCGTTCGCCCGGGCAAGAAACTCTTGGTCGGCGCGGAAGTGGTCTTCTCGGACAAGCTCTCAGCAAAGGTCGTAGAACACGGCGAAGAAGGGGAGCGTGTCGTAGAGTTCTCTTTCAATGGGGTATTCGAGGACATTTTGTCCGAAGTCGGCGCGATGCCTCTTCCTCCCTATATTAAGGAGAAACTTGAAGACGGCACCCGCTATCAAACCGTTTACAGCAAGGTGGACGGTTCCGCTGCGGCGCCCACCGCGGGTCTGCATTTCACCCGCGATTTGCTCGATAAGATTCGTGGAAAAGGGGTGAAGGTCGTCGAGATTTTACTGCACGTCGGACTCTCTACATTCCGTCCCGTGAAAGCGGAGAATATCGAAGAGCACAAGATGCACGACGAGTATTACGAGATCTCTCCCGAAGCGGCGGCGGAGATCAATTCTGCCAAAGAGGAAGGGCGGAGAGTGATCTGCGTCGGCACCACCTCGGTACGCACCTTGGAAAGTGCGGCGGATCGCGTCGGACATCTTGTCGCAGGTAGCGGCAATACCGATATCTTCATCTATCCTCCCTATACTTTCAAGATGGTGGACGCTTTGATTACGAACTTCCATCTGCCGGAGAGCACCTTGCTGATGCTGGTTTCCGCCTTTATGGGGAGAGAAAGGGCGCTCGCCGCATACAAGCACGCAGTGGAGGAAAAATACCGTTTCTTCTCTTTTGGCGACGCTTGTCTGATCGTGTAAGCGGCGCAATACTGCGTTTCTGCTTTGCGAATCGATCTCGATGACCAATAAGGTCTATCTCGTCCGATTCGCTTCGCGAGCCTTGTCTTGCTTGCTTCTCCGATCAGATGTCTGATCGTATAAGCAGCGCGATACTGCGTTACTGCTTCGGATCACGAATTCATCGACCAAAGAGGTCGACTTCATCCGCGATCCTTCGCGAGCCTTGTCTTGCTTGCTTCTCCGATCAGACTTTTGATCGTATAAGCGGCGCACTGTTGGGGTTGTTGTTTCGGATGGCGGATAAATTAAAGATAGAAGGTGAACCATGAGTGGAAAATTCAAGTATGAAATATTGAAGGTATGCAAGCAGTCCGGTGCGCGGATCGGTCGCTTGACCACGCCGCACGGTGTGATCGAGACGCCGGTATTTATGCCCGTCGGGACGCTCGGAACGGTGAAGTCCCTTTCCCCCGAAGAGGTGGAAGAGGTCGGATCGCAGATCCTGCTCTCCAATACCTATCATCTCTATTTGCGCCCGGGTCACGAAGTCGTGCGCGCCGCCGGCGGTTTGCATCGTTTCATGCGATGGAACAAGCCGATTCTCACCGATAGCGGTGGTTTTCAGGTCTTCAGCCTCTCTTCCTTCCGCAAGGTTACCGACGCGGGATGTGAGTTCGCTTCCCCTCTTGACGGTGGCAGTCATCACTTTCTCACCCCCGAGAAATCCATCGAGATCCAGCAGGCGCTCGGTAGCGATATCATGATGGCTTTTGACGAATGCACTTCGCCCGACGTCACCAAGAAGAAGGCGAAGGAAGCGATGGAGCGCACCTTGTTCTGGTTGGATCGTTGCGATAAGGTGGCGAAGAATGAGGATCAAATCCTTTTCCCTATCGTGCAGGGCAATATTTATCCCGATCTTCGTGCGGAGAGCGCTCGTCGTACCGCCCCTTATGCGAAGTGCGGTATCGCGATCGGCGGTCTCAGCGTGGGCGAGCCCAAAGAAGTAATGTATGAGATGCTCGACGTGATCAATCCTATTATGCCGAAGGATATGCCGCGCTATTTGATGGGTGTCGGCAGTATGGACTGCATCGTCGAGGGTGTATGTCGCGGCGTGGATATGTTCGACTGCGTCCTTCCGACGCGTATCGCACGCAATGGCACCGCGATGACTCTTCATGGAGACATCAATTTGCGCAACGCGCGTTACAAAGAGGATTTCACTCCCGTGGAAGAGGGGTGCGACTGCTATTGTTGCCGCAATTACACCAAGGCGTATGTGCGTCACCTCATCACCTCGGACGAGATCTTCGGCGGCAGACTTTTGTCCATTCATAATATCCGTGCGTTGCATAGGCTTACCGCCGCGATCAAACAGGCGATCATCGAGGACAGACTTCTCGATTTCCGCAAGGAGTTTTTTGAGCATTACGAGGGATAATCTCGATTTCGCCTCTTCACATTTATTCCGCAACCTTGTAAATTTGCTTGTGGAAGTCGGGATAGTTGTGTATAATATAAATAATTTCATTGTAAAGGAGATAAATTCCTATGTTGGCTGCCAGTAATCAGCAAACCATTATCATGATAGTAGTGTTGCTTGTTCTTTTCGTTGGTATGATGGCGATTTCCATCATCCCGCAGAAGAAGAAGCAGAAAGAATATGCCGCGATGCAGAGCGCGATCAAGGTCGGCACTCGCATCATGACCATCGGCAGACTTGTCGGCACCGTCGTCGCGATCAATACCGATAATACCCTTGAGGTGGATATCGGCACGAAGGGCGCGCCCGTCATCATCTTGATCAACCGCGAAGGTATCGGCCTCAATCTCGATGCACAGCAAATCGCTCCCGACAGCAAGGGCGACATCAAGAATCCCACCGAAGGCGACGTGGATGCGGACGACGAAGTTAAGGCACCCGAAGAGAGTATTGCGACTCCCGCAGAGCCGGAGAAGAAGGACGAGGACGATTCGATTTGATCGTTGTATCGCTTATCATGGGAGAGCTTCGGCTCTCCTTTTTTTTGTCTGTCGGCGCATAAAAGGGTTGTTCGATGCATAGTATCTCTTTCGTGGAGGTGCTTATGGAAAAAGGTGCAGTCAGATGGATTCTCGACATTTTGAAGACGGTAGTTATCGCGGTGTTGAGTTCGATGGTGCTCGTTTTGGTCTTTGCGCTCATCGTGAAATCGACCGATCTCAATGAAAACGTGATAGAATACGTGAATGAGGGCATCAAAATACTGTCCCTTTTGATCGGAACGCTCGTCGGATTCAAGCGAGGCGGCAAGGGCGGTTGGCTCAAAGGGCTCCTCTCCGGCGTGGTGTACGTGTGTGCTTCCTTCCTCGTTTTCTCCTTGATTTCGGGGAATCTGTCAGCGGAGAATCTTTCTTGGGTGGATTTCCTCACGATGGCGGTCGTCGGTGTCATCTGCGGCGTGCTTTCCGTGAACCTCAAAAAGAGCTCTAAAAACGCTTGATAACGGCGATTGGCTATGGTATACTCTTATTAGAGTACGGCGGGTTATCGCCGTCTGTTTGAGGAGAAAAGTATGAAGCATATCAGCACCATAGCGAAAACCGAGAGAAAGTCCGATATCATGGGTTGCGGCGAGTGCCAGTCCAGCTGCCAGTCCGCTTGCAAGACCAGCTGCACCGTGGGCAATCAGACCTGCAAGCAGGAAGAGAGAATCAATAACACCGGAAAGAAAGAAACTCTTTGATTTGACCGATGAGGCTTATCACTCACAGCTTCCCCTTTTACTACAAAGGAGAAGCCTTTTATTTGGTCTATCATCCGTATAGCAATAGTTTGCATTCGGTTGATTACAAAGCGTATCTCGTCATCAAAAATAAGTATGAAGAGTTAAGTCCGCAAGAAACTGCGGACTTTTCCGCGTTAGATGAGGGGGACGTGAAGGAGATAGAGTCCGAGATCGCGGAGCTTGAGAAGGAGGGACTGATCGGGATCGATCGCACCTTCCCCTATAAGAAGTCGCAAGTGGTCAAGGCGCTTTGCCTGCACGTCTGTCACGACTGCAACCTGAAGTGCAGTTATTGTTTCGCGAAAGAGGGCACCTATAATACCGCTCGGGACTATATGACTGAAGAAGTCGCGAAAGCGGCGATCGATTTCCTCATCGCGAAGAGCGGCTCCAGAAAGAATCTCGAGATCGACTTTTTCGGCGGCGAGCCTTTGATGAATATGTCCGTCGTGCGTTTCGCGGTGGAGTACGGCAAGGCGGCGGCGAAGGAAAAGGGCAAAGAGCTCAGCTTCACGATGACCACCAACGCGCTCCTTTTGAATGATGAGAACATCGATTTCCTGAATCGTGAGATGGATAATGTCGTCATCAGCATAGACGGCAGAGAAGAGGTGCATAATCGGGTCAGGAAGACGAGAAACGGATTGAACGCCTATTCGCATATCCTCGACGCCGCGAGGAAATTCCGCGCGGTTCGCGGCGACAAGCGTTACTACATTCGCGGCACATTCACCTCTTATAACCTTGATTTCGCATCCGACGTGCTCGCTCTTGCGGACGCCGGTTTCGATCAGATCTCGGTGGAGCCGGTGGTCCTTCCCGCGGACAATCCGATGTCGATCACTTCCGATAAAGTCGGGCAGGTACTCAAAGAGTACGACAAACTCGCCGAGGCGTATATCGACAGACGTCAAAACGGGAAATGGTTCAATTTCTTCCACTTCATGATCGATCTCGAAGAGGGACCTTGCATTATGAAGCGTCTCTCCGGTTGCAGTGCCGGTTGCGGCTATCTCGCGATCTCTCCCATCGGAGACATCTATCCCTGTCATCAGTTTGTCGGGGAGAAGTCGTATCGTATCGGCTCGGTGCTGGACGGCAGTTTCAATCCGGCCGTGCAGGAAGAGTTCTCGGAGATCACGGTGAATAACAAAGCCCGTTGCGAGAATTGTTTCGCCAAGTATTATTGTAGTGGCGGTTGTGTGGCGGCTTCTCATTATTACGAGAAGGATCTTCTCACCCCTTACGCCGCGGGTTGCGATATGATGAGAAAGCGTCTCGAATGCTCGCTCGGAATTTACGCGGTTGAGAAAAAATATCGCGAAAAGCGTTGACTTGAACTTTTATTATATATATAATAAATTAAGTATTACTCGAATTAGGAGGCATTACCTGTGAGTAGGAGCATACCCAAAGATGCAAGCTCCAAGCCCAAGATGACCAAGGGAAAGGCGATTGTGGTGTTCTCGATCATGGCGGTTCTTATCGTCATGGGCGCCGTCTTCGCTTTCGTTTCTTTGAATCAAGGCGAGCTCGGAGTTTGGAATTATATCGCATATCCCAAGACGATCAGTCTCGGCTTGGATATGAAAGGCGGCGTTTACGCTGAGTTTGAAGCGAATACTTCCGATCGTACCGACCTTGAGAGTCGTATGAACGGTACCGTGGATCAGCTCTCCAATATGCTGTATGACAAAGGCTATACCGAAGCCGTCGTCTCCAAAGTGGGAGAGGATCGCATCCGTGTCGAAGTGCCGGACGTGTCTGATCCCGAGACACTTTTCAATTTGATCGGCACCCCGAAGAGCTTGGAGTTCAGAAGGGAAGCGGAGGGTGAGACCTTCACGGACGACGGACTTCTTGTCAGCGGTAAGAACCTAAAGAAAGCGAACGTCGCGCAGGACAACGACGGCAACTACGTCGTGGCGCTGCAGTTCGACGAGATCGGTACCGAGAAGTTCGCGAAAGCGACCGAGGAGCTCAAGGATTCTTATATCTATATCTATGTAGACGGCGAGTACTTGATGGGGCCGAAGGTCAACGAAGTGATCCCGAACGGACAAGCCACCATCACGAGCTCCGAGTGGGCGAATGACAGAGAAGCGGTGAATAACATCGTGACTTCCCTTATGGCAGGTGCATTCGACGTCGAGCTGAAGCTTGCGGAGAGCGACGAGATTTCCGCGACCCTCGGTCAGAACGCACTTTCCACCAGCTTGATCATCGGCGCTGTCGCGATCGCTCTCATCATCCTGCTCCTCGTCTTGCTCTATCGCTTGATGGGCGTCGCAGCTGGCGTTTCCTTGATTTACTATCTCATCACGTATGTCTTCATCCTGTCGGTCTTCCCGTGGGTGCAGCTCACTTTGGCAGGTATCGCGGGTATCTTGATCAGCCTCGGTATGGCGGTCGATGCGAATGTCATCATCTTCTCTCGTATCAAGGATGAGTACCGTTCCGGTACGGGCGAAATCTCCATTCAGACTGCTGTTTCTTCCGGCTTCCGCAAGTCGATCTCCGCGATTATGGACGGTAATATCACCACCCTCCTCGGATGCTTGGTGATGTACCTCCTCGGTACTTCGTCCATTAAGAGCTTCGCCTTGACGCTGGCGATCGGTATCATCATCAGTATCTTCACGGCGCTCGTGGTCACGAGACTTCTCGTGAGCGGTATGCTCGTCTTCAACAGAGAGAATCCGAAGCTCTACAACTTGTACAACAAGAATAAAGAAGAAATGGAGGTCGCCGAAAATGAATAAGCTTAAGAATTTCAGCATCAGAAAGCTTGACCTCAGTTCTTACAACGTACGTTTCCTTTCCAAATATCGCATTTGGTTTGCCGTACCCCTCGTGATCATCTTGGTCGCGATCATCACCTTCTCGATTTTCGCTGCGGTGAATAAGGATGCTTCGACCGGTATGAACCTCGGCATCGACTTCACCGGCGGTACCGAGATGACAGTCACCATCGGACCGGAGCTTGATAAAGAGGAAGTGTACAATAAGTACAGCACGCAAATCAAGTCCTTCATCGAGAAGAAGTACCACGTCAGCGTCGTGCAGAAGGTGGGCTCGGGAGATACCGCGGGTATCGTCTTCAAGTATCAGAATAAGGACGCCGATCTCGAAGAGAGCAATAATGCTCTGAAAGAGGAGATCGTGAGTACCTTTAAGGAGATCCGTCTCGACGAAGTGAAGGTCAAGGCGATCAGCGCATCCTCTGCAAAGAACCTCTTGCAGAAGGCACTCATCTCCCTCGCCGTAATCTTCGTGGTGATGCTCATCTATATCGGTATCCGATTTGAGTTCTGGAGTGGTATCGCCGCTTTGATCGGTTTGATCCACGACGTGCTCATGATGATCGCTTTCACCATCATCTTCCACATCGAGGTGAATACGACCTACGTTGCTGCGGTTATCACGATCGTAGCGTATAGTATCAATAATACGATTATCGTCTTCGACAGAGTGCGTGAGTCCATGCGCCTCGCGCCCAAGACCGGCAAGGTCGCCTTGGATCTCTATATCGAGGAAGCGGTCAACGAGACCTTTACCCGTTCCGCGGTTTCTTCCTTCACCACGATGATCCCGGTCTTCCTGCTCGGATGTTTCGGCGTTTCTTCCCTCAAGCAGTTCGCTTGGCCGATTATGTTTGGTTTGATCGCCGGTACTTATTCTTCGTTGCTCCTCGCGCCGACGGTGTATTATCTCATCCGCAAGGCGATTATGGATGGGAAGCAAAAGAAGAATATCACTCCCGCGAAGGACAAGAAGTCCAAGCAAGACAGCTTTTCCGACGTGATGAGCCAGAGGAAGCGCAATCAAAACGTTTGATTTCGATACGACAAGTAAGGGGCGTTTCAAGCGCCCCTTTTTGCTAAGGAGCAGTGAAGTGACGGAAGCAGCAGAGAACTTATCTCGCACGCTCGGTGTGAGCGCGAAATTTGCCGAGATCTTGATCGGTAGAGGTATAGACACGCCCGAAAAGGCGAGAAGTTTTTTGCATCCCTCGGTCGAGGATTTGGAGGATCCCTTCCTTCTCTCCGGGATGAAGGAAGCGGTGGAGCGCATTCGTTATGCGGTCGATAACGGCGAGAAGATCGTGGTATTCGGCGATTACGACTGCGACGGGATCACCGCTACGGCGATGCTTTACGATTATTTGTCCTCTTTGAGAGCGGACGTTTCCTACTATATTCCCAATCGATTTACCAGTGGTTACGGACTCACGATCGAGATACTGGAAGAAATCGCGGAGAGCTTATTTCCCGATCTCATCATCACGGTGGATTGCGGCATTTCCTCGGTTGAAGAAGCGACTTATCTCGACGAAGTGCTCGCGATCGATCTCATCGTGACTGATCACCATACTCTCCCGTCCGAGTTGCCGCAGGCAATCCTCGTGAATCCCAAGTTGACGCCGGGTAGCAAGTGCTTCGATCTCTGCGGCGCAGGCGTCGCTTTCAAACTCGTTGAAGCTCTCGGCGGAATGAAAGATGCTTGGCGATATATCGAGCTCGCGGCGATCGCGACGATCGCGGATATCATGCCTCTCACCGAGGAGAATCGCGTGATCACCTCTCTCGGTCTCAAGAAGATGAATTCAAGGGAGAAGATCAATAAAGGTCTTCGCCTTTTAATTGAGTCGGCGGATATACGCGAAAAGGTGACGACCTACGACGTCGGTTTTCGGTTAGCGCCGCGCATCAATGCACTTGGTCGTCTCGGTGACGCGACGGAGGCGGTGGAGCTCTTCACGACGGAGGAATTCGTCGTGCTCGAAGGATTGGTCGAGAAGCTCGGCACCGCGAATGAACTGCGTAAAAGCCTCGCGAACGAGGTGTATCGAGAGGCGATCGAGCTCTTGAAAGAGTACGATCTTGTCAGCCATAAGATCATCTTCCTATATAAAGCGGATTGGAATCCCGGGGTGCTCGGTCTCGTCGCGGGTCGTCTTGCTAAGGAATTCACTCGCCCCACCGTATTGGTGTGCGGCGAAGGGGAGATCAAGGGAAGCGCTCGCGCACCCGAAGGTGTGGATCTTTATGAAACGATCAAGAGTGCGGAGCCTTATCTCGTGAAATTCGGCGGGCACAAGCGTGCGGCCGGCCTCACCCTCCTTTTCGAGAATATGATCGCGGCTCGTAATGCGATGGACGAATACCTCGAATCGCACGCAGATCGAGATACTTTCACCCATAGACAGCCTTACGATATGACCCTCCGACCCGATGAGGTGACGGTCTCTTTTGCGGAGGAGCTCTCCCTCCTTGAACCGACGGGCGAAGGGAATCGCAAACCGCTTTTCCGCATCGATTCCGACCTTTGTTCCTTACAGTCATTCGGCACGGGTGTGCATATCAAAGGTCGTCTGAATGACGCTGCTGAAGTAATTGGGTTTAATCTCGCTTACGTCGCGGAAGGGCTGGCTGGCGGCATGAAATACTCCCTCCTTTGCGAGTGTGATAAAGAAACCTATAAGAATCGCGACAGGGCACAGCTCCGCATCGTGGAGGCGGCCCCCCTTGCTTTTTCCGAGAGTGATGATTCGCTCTTGCTCTTCAACCGTTATCTTCGCTCCAATCTTTATAAAGAGGAGTATTCGGATTTCACGCCTTTGACCGAGGATCGGCTCTCGGACGCTCGTTATGACGAGGATTTCGGGAATCTCTATCTTGCCCTCTCGCAAGAGAGCGCCGAGCGCTTCTTGAAGCGAGAATCAAGCGCCGAGGAGATCCGTTTCATCGAGTACGGGAAATCTCTTTTTGCCCCTATAAATGAATTGCTTTTCGCGCCGGAAACCGACCCTATTGGATATCGGAATATCATTCTGCTTGACACCCCCTTGACGAAAGGGTACGTCGCGCGGCTGGCGAAGACGACGGGGGCTTCTGTCTACGTCGTGACCGATCGCTATCCATATCGCGATAGATTCCGCGAGGCGGATCTTTCGCCCGAAGCGGTGAGTGCGAGTTATCAACAGATTAAAGAGTTTCTCTTTATGGGGAACGGTGCCACCTCGCCCATTGATTTGACCCAAAAGATCGCGCCAAAAGACCCCTTTGCTTTCTTGATCCATTTCTATACGCTTTATGAATGTGGCGCGTTGCGCATCGGGCAGGGCTTCCGCCTCTACCCGCAGTCGATCGGAGATCTCTCCGCTTCCACCCTCTATAGGCGCATCGTCGCACTCAAGAAACAGCTATGAAAGTCTATCGTCTGGCAGGGGAATACCTCGATGAAAACACCTATCTTCTCGTGGAGGGGGAGGGTGCTCTGATCCTTGATCCGGGCGCTGCCGCAGATCGCATTCTTCGCGCCTGTGAATCCTTAAAAGTGACCCCTCTTGCTGTCCTCTTGACCCATGGGCATGTCGACCATATCTACGGCGCTCCCGGCTTGCAAGAGAAGGGGCTTCCCGTCTATGCGCACGCGGAAGAATTTTCTGTGATTTCCGGTAAAGCAAATCTCGCGATAGCTTTCCATCTTGCCTTTACGAGTTTTCTTCCGGATCATGCGGTGACGGATGGACAGACGCTTGAGATCGGACCTTTTCATATCTCTGTGATCTACACGCCGGGACATACTTCGGGTGGTGTTTGTTATCTTATAAACGGCGCTCTCTTCACGGGAGATACCCTCTTTAAGGGCTCCTACGGTCGCACCGATTTGCCGACCGGAGACGAGCAGGATCTCTTGTGTTCTATCGCAAATGAGCTCTTTTCTTTGCCTCACGATACTCCCGTATATGCAGGGCACGGCGATGAGGGGAAGGGGTCGGATCTCGCTCTCGCGACTCCCGATACGACGATCGAAGAAGAGTATTACACTAATCCAATATTGCACTTGTTATGAAACTATATGTCGTTACCCATCAAGAGAATCTATTGAATGAGCTGGAAGAGGTGGTCCGTGCTTTCTCGCCTTATCTCGAACTGTCCGACGAAGGGGAGAGAATCTCTGCGGATATTTCCGAAGAAATGGGTATGGTTGTGACGACTCTTCAGCGTCAAGACGCCGAGCCGATAATCCATCGTTATCCTTTATCGGAAGGACTTGATCCTCTCCTTCGCAAGAGGGAGATCAAGCGCTATTTGAAGCGGGATCTTTACGATTTGCTTTCTTCTCTCGCGGGGTACTCTCTTTCTTACGGATCGCTAACCGGCATTCGTCCGACCAAGCTCTATTATGAACTCTCTGAGGAAGGGAAAGAGCCCTTATCCGAGCTTGTTGATTTTTTCCGCGTTTCTCCGGAGAAAGCCGATCTTATCCAAACCATCGTCCGCACCCAACAAGGGATATATCGGGAAGAAGCCGACAAGATCGATTGGTTTGTGAATATTCCTTTCTGTCCGAGCCGTTGCCACTATTGCAGTTTCCTCTCCGAAGTCATCAATCCCAAGCGGAATAAGCTTCCCGCCTACGTCGATGCCCTCGTCCGAGATATCACCTGCGTAACGCCCGCGAAGGAGCGTCGTGCGATTTACGTGGGCGGAGGCACGCCGACCGCTCTCTCTCCCGATCTCTTGGATCGTGTGCTTGCTTCTCTCCACGCCAAAGGGGAGGAGTTTACCGTGGAAGCGGGGCGTCCCGAGACCCTGACCGAGGAAAAGGTGGCGGTCTTGAAAGAGCGTGGCGTGACTCGCGTTTCGGTCAATCCGCAGAGTTTCAAACAGGAGACTTTGGATCTCATCGGCAGACGCCATACGGTGGAGGACATCCAACGCGCTTATCGTCTCGTAAGGCAGGGGGGAGATTTCGACGTGAATATGGACTTTATCACGATGCTCCCCGGCGAGAGCTTCGAGGATTTCCGACGTTCCCTCGAGATTGCGGTGGACCTTGCTCCCGAGAATATCACCGTACATTCTCTCTCCATCAAGCGCGGAAGTCTGTTCGCGGAGAATCGCTACGATAATTTCAGCGACGGTCTCGCGGAGCGGATGTCCGATCACGCCTTGAACGTGCTTACGGCGGCAGGCTATCGTCCATACTACATTTATCGGCAAAAGAATACGTCAGGAAGGTTGGAGAATATCGGATACGCGAAGCCCGGGAAAGAATGCAAGTATAACGTTGATATCATGGAGGAGACGCACGATATCTATGCGTCGGGCGCCGGCGCCATTTCCAAACGCATTTTCGGTAACGGGCTCATTAAGAGATTGGCGGAAGTGAAGGACATCAAAGGGTATTTGGAGAGGGAAGAAGAGCTTCTGAAAAAGAAAATGGATTTTTTCCGAAATTAAACTTTACATCCCCATACCTTTAATGATATTATTTATAAAGTACCGTGAGCTTGGTCTTGCAAGTCGCTTATGCATCACGACGCACACGGCGAATCACAATCTATCCAACGGAGGTAAAGAAAATGGATAAAAGCGAAATCATTGCCAAATACGCACGTAGCGAAGGCGACACCGGGTCACCCGAGGTCCAGATCGCACTTCTGACCGCAAGGATCGAAGCGCTCAATGCGCACCTTGCCGTCCACAAGAAGGACAACCACGGTCGTCGTGGTCTGCTCCAAATGGTCAGCACGAGGAAGAAGCTCCTCAACTATCTCAAAAACAATGACATCGAGCGTTACAGAGCGCTCATAGAAGCATTGGGTCTGAGGAAATAATTGTCAGTCGAATAAGAGCGGGGCTTCCTGCTCTTATTTGCGCTTTCGGCAGGGAGGAAGCGATCCTTGCCGTGATTATAAGAAAAATAGGGCGATTCCAGAGACGGTCTCGCTCTTTAGGAGGTAATAATGGAAAGAAAGATTTACAAGACAACGATCGGCGGCAGAGAAGTCTCCGTCGAGGTAGGCGCTTATTGCGAGCAGGCGAATGGTTCCTGTTTGGTGAGATGCGGGGACACCGCGGTCCTCACCAATGTCACGATGGCGGCAGCGCCCCGTGACGGTATCGACTTCTTCCCCCTTGGAGTGGATTTCGAGGAGAAGATGTATGCCGTGGGCAAGATCCCCGGTGGTTTCAAGAAGAGAGAAGGTCGTCCTTCCGACAAGGCGATCCTCGTGAGTAGATTGATCGACAGACCGATTCGTCCGCTTTTCCCCAAGGGTTTGTTCAATGACGTCGCCGTGGTTTGCACCGCGATGAGCGTTGATACCGACATTCCCCCCGAGGTCTATGCGATGCTCGGTAGCTCGATTGCGCTCTCCATTTCGGACATTCCGTGGGGCGGCCCGACCGGTTCCGTCGTCGTCGGATACGTGGATGGGAAGTATGTGATCAATCCGAATTCTGCCGAGAGGGAGAAGAGCCGTTTGCACCTCTCTTTGTCCGGCACGAAGGATGCCATCATGATGGTGGAAGCGGGTGCCAGCGAGATCACCGAGGAAGAGATGCTCGGCGCGATCCTCTTCGGACACGAAGAGATCAAGAAGATTGTCGCGTTCATCGAGAGCATTCAGGCGGATTGCGGCAAACCCAAGACCACCAAGGTGGATATGTACTCTGTCCCGCAGGAGATCTCCGATGCGGTGCGCGCCTATGCTTCCGAGAAAATGGATGCGGTGCTCACACACTTTGACAGATACGAGAGACAGGCGATCGAGGATGAGCTCGACAAGGAAGTGCAGGAGCACTTCGCCGATATCTTCCCCGGCTGCAAGAGAGAAGTTTTCGACGCGATGTACGCTCTCAAGAAGGAGAAGGTCCGCGCGAAGATCATCAATGACGGCGTGCGTCCCGATGGCAGAAGCCTTAAGGAGATCCGTCCCATTTGGTGTGAAGTCGGCGTGATGCCCCGCGTGCACGGCACCGGCGTCTTCACCCGTGGTTCCACACAGGCGCTCACGACCTGTACCCTCGGCACGATCAGCGAGGCGCAGAAGCTCGAGAGCCTCGATGACGACGTCTTCAAGAGATATATGCACCACTACAATATGCCCCCGTACAGCACGGGCGAAGCCAAGCAGCTTAAGAGCCCCGGCAGACGTGAGATCGGGCACGGTGCCCTTGCAGAGAGAGCGCTCGAGCCGGTGCTTCCCAGCGAGCAGGATTTCCCCTATGCGATCCGTACCGTTTCCGAGATTTTGAGCTCGAATGGCTCCACTTCTCAGGCGAGTATCTGCGGTAGCACCCTCGCGTTGATGGACGCAGGTGTGCCCATCAAGGCGCCCGTTGCGGGTATCGCGATGGGACTTATCAAGGACGTCCAGAGCGGCAAGGTCGCGGTTATGAGCGATATTCAGGGTCTTGAGGACTTCCTCGGCGATATGGACTTCAAGGTCGCAGGTACCAGCGAAGGCATCACCGCGATCCAGATGGATATCAAGATCAAGGGCATCGACGAGCAGATCCTCCGCACCGCTCTCGCACAGGCGAAAGAGGGCAGAGCGTTCATTCTTGGCAAGATGCTTGCCGTGCTCCCCGAGCCCCGCAAGGAGCTCTCCAAGTTCGCTCCCAAGATCATCTCTTTCCCGATCGATCCCGACAAGGTGCGTGAAGTCATCGGCAGCGGTGGCAAGACCATCAATAAGATCATCGAGGATACCGGCGTGAAGATCGACATCAGCGATGACAATATCGTCTTCATCGCGAGTCCGGACAGCGCCAGCGCCGACAAGGCGAAGAAGATCATCGATGCGATCTGTAAGGATCCCGAGAAGGGCGACGTGTATGAGGGCAGAGTGGCTCGCATCATCCCGATCGGCGCATTCGTCGAGCTCGCTCCCGGCAAGGACGGCATGATTCACATTTCCAAGCTCTCGAATGAGAGAGTGGAGAAGGTGGAGGACGTCGTGAATATCGGCGACCTCGTGAGAGTCAAAGTCATCAAGATCGACGAGAAGAAGAGGATTGATCTGCGGTTGATGGAGATCCTCGAGAAGGCATAAGCGAGCGAGACTGCGCATAGCAGCGCATATACTTTGTTCCAACTCAAAGCCCCGCAGTTACGTACGAGAAGTACGCGCCTACGGGGCTTTTTCGTTGCGCCTCGTCTCTGCACCGCTCTTCGCAGTCTCGTGGTGATGTTATATAGCGAGTAAATAAATAAGAAGGGTGCAGTTACGTACAAAAAGTACGCGCCTGCACCTTTTTTTTCGGAGCGCTCGTCTCTGCCGCCTTCTACGCGCTCGCTTTTTTATACTTATAAATATAGGAATTATCTATTTGTGATATTCTTCAAATAAATCGTTTGGCGTACATTCGAGGATATCACAGATCGTTTTTAAGTTCTCAAACTTGATTCCCGAGGTTTTATTGTTCACGATGTTATTAAAGTTTTGATAGCTCAACCCAAGCTGATTGTATAACCAATACTTCGTTTTTCCTTTCTCCGCAAGGATTTCAAGAATACGCAACTTCATACAAACCTCCACATTATCTAATGCAGACATGATAATCTTTATAAAGTATTGACATATAGACTTGCACATTATATAATGTACGCATAAGATTATGTCGGAGGTGGAATATGGATGACGGAAAAATAAAAGATCTCGCCGAAAGGCATCTCGTTTCTTTAGATACTTATGATGGATTGGTTTTGAGAAGAAAGCTGAAAGATGCCGACGACTCTTTATACACTCGTTTGTTGGGAGTGAAGACGGTTGATTTGAAAAACGTTACGCTTTTGTCGGTGTTTTTGGGACACTTGGGAGTGGACCGTTTTTATATGGGCGATATCATCTTCGGCGTGATCAAACTCCTTCTCGCCTTGTCGCTGATCATAACTTCGGCAATCGGATCGGTTGCTTGGATTCCGCTTGCGATTATTCTTCCGATCCTTTGGATATCGGATATTTTTCTCAGCCGTTATATGACGATGCGAAGAAATTACAGAAGAATACGTGACGTATTAAACGAATACGGAATCGATTGAGTAGATTTACCTTTTATCCCAATACTTCGCTCACCGTCTTCAGTTCGTAGCCGGCTTCTTGATAGGCTTGTATGATGGAGGGCAAGGCGCGGACGGTCTGCGCTTTTGGATGCATCAAAATGAGGTCTCCCTTACTCATCTCTTTCGTCGCGCGTTTGATCAGGAGATCGGTATCGGTATCTCGCCAGTCGATGGTGTCTTTCGTCCACATGATCATCTTCATGCCGAGCGCTTTGCAAGCGATCTCCGTCGCCTCACCGAAGGAGCCGGATGGGGGCGCGAAGAGTGTAACTCTTTTCCCCGTAATGGTATAAATGAGATTCGATGAGATCGCGATCTCTTCTTTATTCTGTTCGAGAGAGAGTTTCGCGTGGTCTTTATGCAGGTAACCGTGGCTCCCGATTTCTTGTCCGCTGAGTAGGATTTCGCGGAGCGTTTCGGGATTTTTCTCTGCCCATATTCCACCGATAAAGAAGGTCGCTTTTGCCGAATACTTCCGAAGAATTTCTAAAATCGTCATCACGTTGTCCGCACCCTCGTACACGTTGAACATCAGCGCGACTGCGTCCTCTGTCGGATCTCCTTTATAGATCGCGAAACCACCGGCGCCGACGCTCGTCGATTTCTGCCGATAATTGAGATAGGTCATTAGGGAGAGAGTCCCTATGGTGATGGAGATTACGATCGCGGAAATGATGTCGATCGCTCTTCTCGGCAGAGGTTTTTTCTTTCGGTTCTTCGTCAATACTTTTTTCATAGAAGAATATATGCTTGCGGCGTAAAATCTTGCACAGTTTTTCGCTTTTTATTCTTTACATAACTTAGGTTTATATGTATAATAGAATTATGAGTGAGATTATACCCTTGCAGGGCGGACTTCGCCTTGCATATGAATATATACCCTATATCCATTCGGTTTCCGTCGGCGTTTTCGTGAAGATCGGCAGTAGAAATGAGATCTCTTCAGACAACGGTATCGCCCATTTTACCGAGCATCTTTCTTTTAAGGGGACGGAGCGTCGCTCCGCCTTTGATATCGTTCGCGAGACAGACGCTTTGGGCGCAAATATGAATGCCTATACTTCCAAGGAAGTCACAGCCTATTATTTCCAGTGTTTGGATGACACCGTCGAGCAGTGCGCCGACGTCCTTTCCGACATTTTGCATCATTCGGTTTTTCCCGAAGAGGAGCTTGAGAAGGAGCGCGGCGTGATCCTCGAAGAGATCAGCATGGTGAATGATATCCCGGATGATCTCTCGCAGGACCTTTGTTCCGCGGCGTTTTGGGGTGAGCATCCCTTGGGACTCACCATTCTCGGCACGCCCGAGAATGTGCGCCGTTTCTCTGCGGCGGATATCCGCGCTTTCGTGGATCGTCATTACGTATCTTCCAATATCGCGGTATCCATCTGCGGGAATATCGAGAGAAGCGCGGCGATCGATCTCGCCGAGAAGTATTTCCTCTTTCCCGACAGGGCGTCGGAGAAGAGATCTTTCGATCTTCCTTCCTCCCTCGGCGGGCGGGTCTCCGCTTCGTATAAAGATATCGAGCAGTCCAATGTCACGCTTGCTTTCCCTGCGCTTTCCTATTTGGATCCTGAGGTTCTCTCCCTTTCCGTGCTTTCCGGAGCGCTCGGAGGCGGGATGAGCAGCAAGCTCTTTCAGGAAGTGCGCGAGAAGCTCGGACTCGTGTATTCCGTCTTCGATTACTCTTCTGTGTATGAGGACGCCGGCGCGCATTGTATCTATTTCGGGACCAACCCGAAGAACCTGCCGAAAGCGGTCTCTGCCGTCAAGAAGTGCCTGAAGGAGTTCTATCAAAAAGGTATGGACGAGGAGGGTTTCCTCCGTGCCAAGCAACAGGTGAAAGGGAGCTTGGTGATGGGGAGCGAGAGCAGTCTTTCTATTATGCGCGCGCTCGGGAAGACCGCGCTTTTCAAGAATGAGCCGTATTCCATCGAGGCGAAGCTCGCCGAAGTGGACGCGATAAAGAGAGAAGATGTGAATGCGCTCTTGCCCCGCCTCTTCGATACCGAGAAGATCGGCGTCGGATACGTGGGCAAGCAGACGACTTTTGACTTGTCGGAGATATATGCATGAGTGGTAGAAGAACGAGAGATAATAGGAGAGCCGAAGAGAGTAATCGCCGCGGGAGACTGGTGCTGACCATCGTCTTGCTGCTTTTGATCGCTTTCTCCCTTGTTGGGTTGCTCGGCGGTTTGGGCGAGTTGCTCAAGACCTTCTTCGTGGGGGCATTCGGTTTCGGCGCTTATGCGATATTGACCCTTGCTTTGGCGCTTGTCCTTCTCAAGGGATTCCGCTTGACTAAGCGGCGTGTTCGCGTGCGCGCTTTGGTCTATTCGGTGATTCTTTTCCTCCTCTTCATGACCTATTTACAGGTGATGACTTCCCACAAGATTTTCGAGAATCTTTCCGATCCGAATTATCGGGATTATCTCATCGCTTGTTACGATGCTGGGCTGTCCACGAGCGGCGGTGTCCTCTTCGGACTCATCGCCCATCCATTGCTCACTCTGATGGGCAAGTACGTCGCCATTCCTCTCGCGGTATTCTTCTTCGTCGTGCTTTTCTTCGCGCTGTATCCGATGATGCGCGGTGCGGCGAAGTCTTCCGTTCGCGCGGAGAAGAGGGCGCCTGTCCGTGAGAAGCCCGTCAAGAAGGAGAAAGAGAAGAAGGTCACTGTCCCCGAGGATAAGCCGCTTTTATTATTCGTCGATAAGGTGCGCCCCGGACAGAAGGACGCGCAGAAGATCAAGATGCGCAGTTTCTTCTCTAAGAAGAAAGAGGATCCCACCTTCTTCGATTATTACGATACTCGTCCTTTGCACGCTCCGGAAGGTGTGGTGCCCGAGGAGCGTCCCGAGCGTCTTGATCTCTATATGGAACGCCGTTCGGACAGGACGGATGACGGTCTGCCCGACGCGATGAGAGATGGCTATTCTACTGATGATTCCCTTTCTTCCGCTCGCAATTATCAAGGCTATGGCGAGGGTGAGAAGTCCTTGCCTCGCGATGAGTACGATGACGAAGAGCTTCCCGATTTCGTGAAGAAATATGCCGGGGAGCGCGCCGAAGCGAATCGCAAACTGTATGGAAGGGACGATTTATCTACCATTATTCCCGACGAGCCTCGTTTCGAAGGGGAAGAAAAGTCGGAGCAGACCACTGCTCCCGTAAGCGCCCCCGCTGCGGAAGGGGCAACCCCCAAGCGTCCGACCTATATGAAGCCCAAGGCAAGACCGGGCGATATCATCTCGGACATTCACGACCTGCACCGTATCAAAGAGAAGAACGGATGGGATGAGAAGAAGAGCTCCTTCCTCGGTGAAGACGGGGGAGAGGCGGGAATCTCTGCGCCCTCTGTCGAGAGGACTTTCTCTTCGCCCGCATACGAAGCGCCCGCGCGTCCCGCGTACAGCGCACCCGTTGCTCCCGAGCGCCCCGCGCCCGTGCACCCGCTCTACGAGCAGCAACGTTCGGAGCGTAATGAGGATCTAAGCGATAGGGCGGAAGTCGCAAGTAGCGTGATCACGCCGAGAGACGCTTCGATGATGACGCCCAAGGAGAATCCTTATCGCGAGCCGAACCGTGCACCCGCGGAACCGGTCTATCGTACTCCCGTTACCACCAAGCCTTTCGTTCAGTCGGAAGAGGAGGAGACGCCGCTTCGCACACGTAAGCCTCGGTCCGATATCGGCGGGACGCATCGTACCGCAGACTCCATCGAGTCGAGAGGGTATATTCCCCCCAAGCAAGCCAAGCAAATGGATATCGAGCAGGTGATGAAAGAAGAAGCGGAAGCTCCCGCACGTCCCTATACCGCGCCTCCCGTGCACCTTCTGAAGGATTTTCCGCCCGTGCAGGACGAGGAAGATGTGGAAGAGAGCGCGGATATGCTCGTCCAAGCCTTGTCTTCTTTCAATATCAATTCCGAAGTGGTGGACCACAAGACGGGCCCCACCTTCACGCAGTTTGCCGTGACCCTTCCCGATAATATGTCGGTGAATAAGCTCACTCCGCTGGAGAAAGATATCAAGCGCAAGCTGAAGATCGAGAAGAACATCCGTATCATCTCCTCAGTGCCGGGATTGGACGCCGTTGGTATCGAAGTGCCGAATAAACACACCTCCACCGTGGGACTGCGTTCTATCATCAATTCACCCGACTTCACGAAGGAGAATAAACTGTGCTTTGCGATTGGTGTGGACGTCTCGGGTAGGGCGGTGTACGGCGATCTTTTGAAGATGCCGCACTTGCTCGTTGCGGGCTCCACCGGTAGCGGTAAATCGGTTTGCTTGAACGTGATGATTTGCAGCATGATGTATCACTACTCTCCCGAGAAGGTGAGATTCATCATGATCGATCCCAAGAAAGTGGAGCTGTCGGTCTATAAGAATATGCCGCATATGCTGATGCCCTCGACAGTCACCGAACCGGACAAAGCGATCAATGCTTTGACTTGGGCGGTGAATGAGATGGAGCGCCGTTATCAGGTGCTGATGGAGAGCGATTGCCGCAATATCGGGGAGTATAATGCCCTCCAAGAGAAGACTGGCGGCAAGAAGATGTATTATATCGTGCTGATCGTGGACGAGATGGCTGACCTGATGTCCACGGCGAAGCGTGACGTCGAAGAGAAGGTGAACCGCATCACGAGCAAGGCGCGTGCGGCGGGTATCCACATCGTCGTCGCGACGCAGAGACCTTCTGTGGACGTCATCACCGGTACGATCAAGAACAATATTCCCACTCGTATCGCATTCAAGGTCACTTCCTTTACCGACTCCAAGACCATCCTCGACAGAGGCGGTGCAGAGTCACTTTTCGGCTACGGCGATATGCTGTATATGCCGCCTGAGGGAGGGGATCCCGTTCGTTTGCAAGGTCCTTTTATCAATAGTGAAGAGATCTCCGAGATCGTTCGCTACGTGAAGGATCATAATGATTGCAGGTTCGATGACGCGGCGGAGAAGATCATCCAAGCGGAGAAAGATCCGCTTCCCGAGCAGACGCAGGATGCCGGTGATAAGGGAGATGAAGAGGACGAATATTTCGCTCCCGCGCTCCTGTACTTTATTAAGGTGGGACAGGCTTCCATCTCCAAACTGCAGATTAAGTATCATATCGGATATGGCAGGGCGGCGAGAATCGTGGATACGATGGCTGAGCGTGGCTACCTCGGTCCGGCGGAAGCGGGGAATAAGTCGCGGCAGGTTAATATGACTCTCGATGAGTACTATGCGATCTACGGCGAAGACGGTATCGATGGGGACGAGGTGCTATGAAGATAGGCGCGATCTCCCTCGGATGTGATAAAAATAGGGTGGATACCGAGAACCTTCTCGGGTTCCTCACCGAAGCGGGCCACGAGATCGTGAGCGCCGTGGATATGGCGGACGCCGTGCTGATCAATACCTGCTCCTTCTTGAAGAGCGCGGTCAAAGAGAGTCTCGAGACGGTCTTTGAAGCGAGAGCGGTGGGCAGTGTGAAGTACGTGATCGTCGCAGGATGCTTGCCCCTTCGTTATCTAAGTGATCTCACGGGAGAAGAGGGGCTTTCCGAAGCGGACGCTTTCATCACGCCGGATTGCTATGATCGCATCGATGAAGTGCTGGAGCGAGTCTCTCGCGGAGAGAGAGTGATCATGACGGGAGGATCGGCGCAACCCAAGATCTCGGAGAGCAGGGTCATCACCACTCCTTATCATTACGCCTACTTGCGCATCGCGGACGGTTGTGACAATCACTGCACTTTCTGCGCGATTCCCGGGATACGCGGCAGATATAGGAGCGAAGAGAAAGAGGCGGTCCTTCAAGAGGCGTCTCGTTTGATCGGGCAGGGGGTGAGAGAGCTCATACTCGTCGCACAGGACGTCACGCGGTACGGCAGTGACAGAGGAGAGGATGGCGGGCTTATCGATCTCCTTCGTGGATTGGTTCGACTCCCGATTGAGCGGATACGACTGCTCTATTGTTATCCCGACAAATGCACCGAGGAATTGATCGATTTCATCGATGCGGAGCCGAAAATGGCGAAATACATAGATATGCCGATGCAACACGCTTCGGATAGCGTCCTCAAAAGGATGAATCGCCGTGATACGGCATCTAGCCTGATGGAGAAGATCGCCTACGTGCGCTCGAAGAAGAGCGATATCGCGATTCGTTCCACCTTCATGGTGGGTTTCCCCGGGGAGACGGAGGAGGAGTTTCAAGAGCTATGCGCCTTTTTAGAGAAAGCGCGCTTGGATCACGTGGGCTTCTTTGCCTATTCGAGAGAGGAGGGAACGCCCGCCGCTCGCATGAAGGGACAAGTCTCCGCGAAGGTTAAGAAAGAGAGACTGACGAAGGTCATCGATTTGCAGTCTCACATCGCCTGTGAGCGAGCGGAGAAGATGATCGATCAAGTCCTTGTCGTGACCTACGACGGGATCGATTATGATAAAGAGTGTTTCTATGGTCACGCCGACCGTATAGCGCCGGATGCGGACGAGAAGGTGTACTTCACCTCCGCCGAATCGGTAGAGATCGGAGAGAGTTATCCGGTCAGAATCGTGAAAACAGACAAATTGGACCTCTATGGGGTCGCCTTGGAGTGCGAAAGATGAACTTGCCGACCAAAATAACCTTATCCAGAATCCTCGCTGTACCCGTGATTGCGGTACTTTTCTACGTGATATTTCCCTTCCATTACGTTGCTGCGGCGGCAGTTTTCACCCTTGCCGCACTTACCGATATCATTGACGGGAAGCTCGCCAGAAAGAGAAATGAAGTGACGGCACTCGGGAAGCTTCTTGATCCCATCTCGGACAAGGTGCTCGCCTGCTTCGTGATGGTTTTCGAGGCGGCTGAAGGGAATATGATGTATTTCTATCCCTGCGGAGTGATCTTCGCGGCGGTCATCGTTTCGCGCGAGATTCTGATCGGCGCATTCCGCACGATGGCGGCGCATAAAGGAGTGATCTTGGCGGCAGACAAGCTCGGCAAGCTCAAGACTGTCTTCCTGAATATCTCTTTGCCCATCATGATGCTCTCTGAGTATCATTTCGTGATTCGCATCATCGGGAACGTATTCTTCCTGCTTGCCTTCCTTTTCACCGTGATTTCGGGAGTCAATTACGTCGTGAAGAATCGTCATGTCGTGTCGGAGGGTAGCAAGGATGAGTGAGATCATCGCCTTCAAAGTCTTCGGGTTTACCGAGGCGGAGATTCGTGCCAAGCTCGCCGGGATGGGACTCACCCCGATCAGAGTAGAGGAGTACTGCCTTGACGCACTCGTCGAAGTGGGGCTCATGTCTGATGGAGGGGAGGTCGCCGCTTTTGAAGTCTTCCGACTCTTTGACGGATGCGTGTATTCCGAGAAAGAAGAGAGCCTCGCGGAAGCGGTGCTCGGCAGGCTTCGCCTTTACGGCAAGAAACTCTCCGTTGCGGAGAGCTTGACCGGCGGGATGATCACCGATCATTTGGTCTCCGTGCCGGGATGCAGTGAATCGGTTATCGAAGGATTGGTCACTTACAGCAATGAATCCAAAGTGAATCGACTGGGCGTGGATCCTTCGGTCATCAAGATGTACGGTGCGGTTTCGGCGGAAGTCGCTCGTCAGATGGCGAAAGGGCTCTATTTGACCGGTGCGGATTTCGCTATTTCCACCACGGGGATCGCAGGTCCCGGCGGCGGCAGTGAAGAGAAACCGGTCGGTTTGGTGTATATCGGCGTCGCGGACGACGTCAAATGCACGGCGACGGAGTGTCGTTTCGAGGGCACGCGAGAGCAGATCAGGACTCTCGCTTGTAATACCGCGCTCTTCCTTTTATGGAAGCGGGTGGTGAAGCCCTTTGATTTCGACAGCATGGTAATCGAGTAAATAATTGCCGAAAGGCATTAGTTAAATAACAAATAGGAGAACAATTTTATGGATGAAAAAATGAAAATAGACGGAGAGATTATCGACGAGAAGAAGCTCGACGAGAAGAGGAAAGCTTTGGAACAGGCGATCCAACAGATCGAGAAAATTCACGGCAAAGGATCGATCATGAAGCTCGGAGACGGCTATGCCGTCAAAGTGGAAGTGATCCCCACGGGATGTCTCGCTCTTGACTCGGTGCTCGGGATCGGCGGTCTGCCTCGCGGCAGGATCGTGGAGATCTACGGACCGGAGTCCAGCGGTAAGACCACCGTTTCTCTTCACGTGGTTGCAGAGGCGCAGAAGCTCGGCGGCACCGCCGCATTCATCGATGCGGAGCACGCCCTCGATCCGGAGTACGCGAAGAAGCTCGGTGTGAATACGCAGGATCTCTACATATCTCAGCCGGACAACGGCGAGCAAGCGCTCGATATCGCCGACTACCTCGTGAGAAGCAATGCGGTGGATATCGTCGTTATCGACAGCGTGGCGGCCCTCACTCCCAAGTCGGAGATCGAAGGAGATATGGAGCAGCAGAATGTCGGTATGCAAGCGAGATTGATGTCCAAGGCTCTTCGCAAACTCACCGCGATCATCAATAAGAGCAAGACTTGCGTCATCTTTATCAACCAGCTTCGCGAGAAGGTGGGCGTGATGTTCGGGAATCCCGAGACCACGCCGGGTGGCAAGGCGCTGAAGTTCTATTCCAGCGTTCGTCTCGACGTGCGTAAGAAGGATGCGATCAAGGATGGCGGTGTCATCATCGGCAGTAAGACCGCTGTGAAAGTCGTGAAAAATAAGCTTGCGCCTCCTTTCAAGACGGCGGAGTTCGAGATTATCTTCGGTCAGGGCATTTCCAAGGAAGGAAGTGTGGTGGATCTCGCGCTCGAAAAGGGCATTTTCACCAAGAGCGGATCTTGGATCAGCTATAACGATGAGAAGATCGGACAGGGCAGAGATAAAGTGATCGCCCTTCTGAAGAATGATCCCGATTTCTTCAAGGAGATCGAGGCGAAAGTTAAAGAGCAGTTGGAGAAACCTTCGGCTGAATGAGTTAATAAGGCGGGAAAGTCCCGTTTAATATAAAGGAGGAAGAAACTATGATTACTAATTTATTGGGTTCTTCCGTGGTTGTAGGCGTAATTTCAGGCGTTGTCGCGCTCATCGTTGGATTGGCGATCGGCATCGTTGTGTATAAGTTCGTTATTGACAAGAAATTAGGCAATGCACAAGCGGAAGCGGCAAAGATTCTGGAGGACAGCAGACAAGAAGCGAAGTCCATGCGGAAAGAAGCTTTGATCGAAGCGAAGGAAGAGCAACACAAGATGCGCTCCGAGGTGGACAGAGAGGTGCGTGAGCGCCGTGCGGAAGTCCAGAAGATCGAGCAGCGTGTGACGGCGAGAGAGGAAGCTCTCAGCCGTAAAGAAGACGCTCTGGACAAGAGATTGACCGATGTCGAGAATGCGAAGGCGGCGCTGAACGTGCGCGAGCAAGAGATCGTGAAGAAGGAGAACGAAGTCGCGGAATCGCACAATCGCATGCTCATCGAGCTTGAAAAAGTATCGGGTATGAGCCGCGAGGAAGCGAAGAAGGAACTCCTCGAAGATATGCTCGACGACGCGAAGAAAGACGCGGCACAGATGGCGAAAGACATCGAAGCGGAAGCAAAAGAAACGGCAGAAGCCAAGGCGCGCGAAATCGTCACGATGGCGGTGCAGAGATGCGCCACCGATCACGCCAGCGAGATCGCCGTCTCGGTCGTGCCCCTTCCCAATGATGAGATGAAGGGCAGGATCATTGGTCGTGTCGGTCGTAATATCAGAGCATTCGAGAATGCGACGGGCGTGGACGTCATCATCGACGATACTCCCGACGTCGTGACCATCTCGGCTTTCGATCCGGTCAGAAGAGAGATCGGCAGAGTGTCTCTCGAGAGATTGATGAGTGACGGCAGAATCCATCCCGCCCGTATCGAAGAGACGGTGGAGAAGGTCAAAAACGAGATCGATAATCAGATGAAGGACGCCGGCGAAGAAGCGGCGTTTCAGGTGGCGGTCTTCGGTCTGCACCCAGAGCTCGTGAAGATCCTCGGCAGACTGAAGTTCAGGACCAGTTACGGACAGAACGTCCTCAAGCATTCCATCGAAGTGTCCCACCTCGCCGGAATCTTAGCGGCTGAGCTCGGTGCAGACGTTAAGGTGGCGAAGCGCGCAGGCTTATTACACGATATCGGCAAAGCGGTGGATCACGAGATCGAAGGTACCCACGTCGCGATCGGTGTGGAGCTTGCGAAGAAGTTCAAAGAGAGCAACGCCGTGATCCATGCGATCGAAGCGCACCACGGAGACGTGGAGGCGAAGACGGTGGAGGCGGTCATCGTGCAAGCGGCGGATGCGATCAGCGGCGCACGTCCCGGCGCACGTCGCGAATCCCTCGAGAATTACGTTAAGAGATTGGAGAGCATCGAGAAGATCGCCAATTCCTTTGAAGGGGTCGAGCAGTCCTTCGCGATTCAGGCAGGTCGTGAGATCCGCGTGATGGTCAAGCCCGAGAAGGTTGACGACAGCAAGACCTATTTCATCGCAAAAGAGATCGCGAAGACCCTTGAGAACGAGCTCGAATATCCCGGACAGATCAAGGTCAGCGTAATTCGTGAACTTCGTAGTGTCGAATACGCAAAATAACACATTGTTATTGATAATCCCCGATAGATTCACACGCAAGGTGGATTCGTAAGAAGACACGGGTTGCGTGGAGAATCGCCGTAATAAAAAAGGAAGCCTTGCTTCGCAAGGCCCCTTGGCAGGGGAGACGCGATCGCGAGGAGCAAAGCGACGGAATAGTGAGCGAGAGTGCTTGCACTACATTCGCGAACGTCACATGCAAGGTGGATTCGAAGAAGACACGGGTTGCGTGGAGAATCGCCGTAATAAAAAAAGGAAGCCTTGCTTCGCAAGGCCCTTTGGCAGGGGAGACGCGATTCGAACACGCAACCAGCGGTTTTGGAGACCGCTGCTCTACCGTTGAGCCACTCCCCTATATCACAATGTGGTTATTATAAAACAGATAAGGAATTAAGTCAATAGAAATTATGAAGAAATACAAACTCGGTATCATCGGGGCGGGAAATATGTCCACCGCCATATCGAATGGAATCCTTCGAAACGGTATCCTCTCACCGGAAGAGATCCTCGTCAGCGACCTTTCGGACGAGCGGCTTGCCGCAGCGCGTGCATCGGGCATTTCCGTCACGACGGATAATCTCTTGCTCGCGAGTAGTGTGGAGTATTTGCTTTTCGCAGTGAAGCCGCAGAGTTTTCCCGAGATCGCATCTCAAATATGCGGCAGTTTTCAGGCGAAGGTTATCTCTATTATGGCAGGAATCGGCGTGAAGACTCTCGTGGAGAAGCTACGCGCAGATAAGGTGTGTCGCGTGATGCCAAATACCCCGTGTATGGTTGGTAGCGGGATGAGCGCGCTCTGTTTCAAAGGGTATACCGCGGCGGAGAAAGCCTTCCCAAGAAGCATTTTCTCCGGACTCGGCGAAGTCATTGAACTGGATGAAAACAAATTCGACGCGGTGACGTCGGTCAGCGGAAGCGGACCTGCATACGTTTATATGGTAGCGGAAGGGATGATCAAGGGAGGAATGAACGGCGGACTCTCTTACGAGGAAGCGAAGAAACTCACCTTGCAGACCTTGATCGGTGGCGCGCGCATGATTGATCAATCGGATAAGAGTATTCCCGAGCTTGTGGATGCCGTTTGCAGTAAGGGCGGCACCACGATTCAAGCGGTCTCTTATTATCGAACCGCAGGACTGGAAGAGATCATCTCCGAAGGTGTGGATCGCTGTCGTGCTCGCTCCATCGAGATGGGGAATCCTTCGGGCGAGAGCCTCGTCAAGTTGTATACGGACGGCGCTTGCAGCGGCAATCCCGGACCGGGCGGATATGCCGCCATCTTGACCTGCGACGGCAGGGAGAAGGTGATCAGCGGCGGAGAGAAGGACACCACGAATAATCGCATGGAGCTCTTGGCGGTCATCAAAGGACTGGAATCATTGAATAAGAGATGCGTCGTGGAAGTACATAGCGATTCCGCTTACGTGGTGAATGCCGTGAATAATAATTGGCTTTCGGGATGGGCGGCTCGCGGATGGGAGAACGTGAAGAACCCCGATCTGTGGCGCAAGCTCATGAATGCGATGTCACGTCACGACGTGCGTTTCATCAAGGTGAAAGGGCACGCGGATGACGAGATGAATAATCGTTGCGATGAGATCGCTCGCAAGGAATCGCAAGCGTTGATAGGAGACTGATTGGAAGAAGAACGCAAGGAAGAGCTCACCGAGCGTGAGCAAATAACGGAAGAAGCTCCCGAATCCTCTTCGCCCGTTGGAGAGATCGAAGGGGAGAGCGCGGAAAAGGGCAATACGCCGGAGAGGAGATCGAAGTTCAATAAGACGCACGCGATCCGTCTCACGGTCTCTATCGTCGCCTCTGCCGTCACGCTGACTTTTTTCGGTCTGTCTTATTATTACTTCCAAATGGTCGCGGCGGCGATCATCTTTGCCGCAACCATTACGGTCGTCGCCCTCGCTTTTATGGCGATATACAAGGAATGGGAAACGGTTTATAAACTTGCAGTAACCACCCTTTACGTAGCCGCGATCTTTTTGATAGGATTCTTTATTCTAAAGCGGAGCGGGGTCTTGGCGAACGTCCATTCGGTGGAAGACTTCACCGAATTCGTGAATAATTCGGGAGGAGTTGCGGAGATCATATTCGTCGTCGCGAATTTTCTGCAAGTGACCATCGTCCCCATCCCGAGCTCGATCACCACGACGGCAGGCGCCATTCTCTTCGACGGAATCTGGAAGCCGCTTTACCTCACGGTGATCGGATTGGTCGCGGGATCGATGTTCGCTTTCTTCCTCGGCAGAGTGCTCGGTGTGCGTTTCGCGAACTGGCTCGTGGGAGAGAAGGCGATCCGTAAGTACAAAGAAATGACCAAGGGAAGGGATAAAATCGTCTTGTTTTATATGTTTATTTTTCCCTTTTTCCCAGATGACTTTCTTTGTATTTTAGCGGGATTGACAGATTACAGTTATTTGGGCTTTTTCCTCTTGCAGATATTGAGTCGGACCCTCGGCACCTTGGTCACGATCCTCGTCACGAAGGGGATCATCTCCATTCCGCTCGAGGGGTGGTGGCTGGTCCTTTGGGGCGTCATCATCGTCGCCGTGATCGTCCTCTTGATCTTGACGATCAAATACAGCGACAAGATTGAGCGCGCGCTCATCAAGTTAATTGATAAACTCACCTTCGGTATCGGTGCGAAGAAAAAGAAAAACGAAGAAGAGGTCGAGGAGAATCTCTCCACCCTTTCCCTAGGAGAGGAGAACACCATAGAGGCTACTGCGGCAGAGGGAGGAGATCCCCCTCCGCCACCGAATGTCGAATCACAAGGAGAACAAGATGAAAAACATTGACCCCGTAGCATTTTATCTGCCTTTCGGATCGCATCCACCCGTGACTTGGTACGGTATCTTTATTACGACGGCGATCTTGATCGGCTTCGTCGTGGCGTGCATCCTCGCGAAAAGGCGCGGCATCGTCACCGATTTCATGCTGGAACTTTTCCTTTGGGTGGTTCCTCTTGCGGTGGTATTTGCTCGTGTCGCATATATTGTCTTCCATCCCTCGCAGTACCCGGTGCACAGTTGGGCGGATTTCGGCAAACTCTTCGCGATCAATGAGGGCGGCATCTCGATTCTCGGTGCGATCCCCGGCGGTGCGCTCGGCGCTTATTTCGCTTGCAAACGGAATAAAGTTCCGTACAGTTACGTACTGGACGTCATCGCGCCTGCACTCGTTCTCGGTCAAGCGCTCGGCAGATGGGGCAACTGGGCGAATCAAGAGCTCTACGGCAGAGAGATCCTCGATCCCGCTTATCAGAAATTCCCCTTTGCGGTGTATATCGACCTTGAAGGTGGGTGGTTCCAAGCGACTTTCTTCTATGAAATGGTGCTGAATTTGATCGGATTTGCGATCCTGATGGCAGTTTTTTATCGTTCCAATAAGAATCTGATGACCTTTATCGCCTATTTGTGTTGGTATATGGTCGTGCGTTCCGTGATGGAGATTTTCCGTGATGACGCCGTGATCGTCGGCGGGGTGCATATCGGCGTGCTCGGATGTGCGATCGCCGCGGGCGTCTCGATGGTGATTGCGATATTGATTTATTGCCATAAGATTCGTACGGGCAGCCCCAAAGTGCTTGCCCCGCCCAAAATGCAAGAAACTACAGGAGGCGTGACGAAATGAGAAACCTGACCCTATTAACCGACTTTTATGAACTGACGATGATGTACGGCTATATGAAGTGCGGCACCAAGGACAAAGAGGCGGTCTTCGATCTCTTCTTCCGCGGTAGGGAGGAGCTCTCTTATGCAGTCGCCGCCGGTCTGGAGCAAGCGATCGATTATATCAAGAATATTCGCTTTGCAGAGGAAGATATCGAATATCTTCGCGCACAGAACTGTTTCGACGAGGAATTCTTGGAGGAGCTTCGGAAGTTCAAGTTCACGGGCGACATCTACGCCGTGCGCGAAGGAAGCATCATCTTCCCATACGAGCCCCTGATGATCGTAAAAGCCCCCATTTTCCAAGCGCAATTCGTGGAGACGGCGCTACTGACCATCATCAATCATCAGACCCTCATCGCGACAAAAGCCTCCAAAATCGCGAATAATACTTCTGCCGCCGTCCTTGAATTCGGACTACGCCGCGCGCAAGGACCCGACGCGGGTATCTACGGCGCCAGAGCGGCGATTATCGGCGGTTGCGCCGCGACCTCAAACGTGATCGCGGGCAAAATGTTCGATATCAAGATCTCGGGCACCCATGCGCATAGCTGGGTGATGTGTTTCCCCGATGAGCTCACCGCCTTCCGCAAGTATGCCGAGCTTTATCCCGATAATTGCTTGCTTTTGGTCGATACTTACGACACCTTGAAGAGCGGCGTGCCCAATGCGATCAAGGTCTTTAATGAGCTTCGTGCGGCTGGTCACGAGCCTGTAGGTATTCGTATCGACAGTGGTGACCTCGCTTATCTCTCCAATCAGGCTCGCAAGATGTTGGACGAGGCGGGATATCCTAAGGCGATTATTTGCGCTTCCGGCGATATCGACGAGAATGTTCTCATCGCTTTGAAATCACAGAATGCGAAGATCGATACCTATGGTATCGGCACCAAACTCATCACGAGTTATTCCAACCCGAGTTTGGGCGGCGTCTATAAGCTTGCAGCGATTGAAGACAACGGCGTACTCGTGCCGAAAATCAAGATCAGCAATACGGCGGAAAAGGTTACCAATCCGGGACTGAAAAAGGTGATTCGTTTCTACGACAAGAAGAGCGATATGGCGATCGCCGATCTCATGATGTTGATAGACGAACCCTTACCGGACGGCTCGCCCTATACGATATTCGATCCCGAAAGACCGTGGAAAAAGATGACAATAACCAATTACTACGTCGAAGAATTGCTCGTAAAAGTCTTCGACAAAGGGCAACAAGTCTATTTTCCTCCCGAGATCAAAGAGATCGCCGCATATCATAAGGCTTGTTCCGGTCGATTCTGGGAGCAGTATAAGCGCGTGACGCTCCCCGAAATCTTCAAAGTGGACCTTTCCGAGAAGCTCTATAACACCAAACAGAAGCTTCTGGAAGGGGTAAGAGACTGATTATCAGCGAAGGGGCGCCTACTTTTTCTTCGGTCGGATGGGGTGATCGAGAGAGACGGCGCTCATTTTTTCGCCTTCTTCTCGGCTTTTCTCGTCGAGCAAGGCTTGCACTCTCGTTTGCTCCGATCGATAGCTCCTTTCCGCGGGACTATCTTGCGACGCGTTTTGCGAGAGAGCGAGATCGCGATTCGCTTTCTTTATGAAGTCCTGTCGAAAGGCGTCGATATATCCTTGGATATCTCCTACGACGCGATCGGCATTACACTCATTGATCCCACGTGTATAAGCGATCCATTTGGTCTTGAATACCTTCAAACGATCCTCTTCCAGCGCGATTTTCGCGCGCATTTCCTTTTCGAGAGAACTTTTGACCTCCATTGCTTTCACGATTGCGCTTGAGACACGTTCCTCGTTACGGCGATACTCCGCATTTTTCGCGTATAGATAATCGTTCTCGCTCTTCAACCTTTCGACGCATTCTTCCAGTTCTCTGATTTTACTCTCTTGAAAACTGTTCGTTTTGTGGATGTATTCGTCCACGGCTTTTTTGTCGTATCCTTTCCAGGCGCTCTTAAATCTGACCATCCTATCACCTCGCTCCCATTTTACAGGAAAGAGAAGGGAGAAAAGAGGGATACTGTGGAGAATAGCGGGGAAGGTTCAGGAAGGTTGTCGATTCTCCGATAAGAGGGTAACTATCGCTTTTAATAGAGCTTTCGCGTCACGCATCGTATTATTGGCGCCGATACCGGCTCGGATGAGTCCTTTATCCGCGGTTCCAAGAGCTTTATGCGCAAGTGGGGCGCAGTGTAGTCCGGCGCGCAGGGCGATAGAGAAGCGATCGCTGAGAAGATCGGCGATCTCTCCGTTATCCCGACCTTTGACGTCGAAGGTCACCATCGGGGATCCCGAAAAAGAGTAGAGTGTGATCTCGGGAATAGCACGGAGGGATTCATGCAAGAAATGGGAGATCGCCTCCGAACGGTCGTTGATTTCGTCGAAGTGATCTTTCGTCCATAGGACGCCTTCTTTCATCGCAGCGATGCCGGGTAGGTTGAGAGTGCCCGTTTCGAGGCTTTCGGGCGGTGAGTCGGGTTGCAGGAGTTTGTGGCTCTCGGTGCCTGTTCCGCCGTACATCAGCGGATTGACGAATCCTCTCTTGTGATAGACGAGGAAACCGGTGCCTTGGATGCCGTGGAGTGACTTGTGTCCAGCGCCGCATAGGTAGTCGATACCCGATGAATCGAATCGAATACGTCTGTGTCCGAGAGCTTGCGCACCGTCCACCAAGAACTGTATCCCTTTTGCCGCGCATAAGTCTCCGATTTTCTCGATGGGCTGGGTGATTCCCGTCACGTTGCTCATCGCCGTGACCGCGACGAGATAGGTCTTCTCGCGAAGCGCTCCCTCGATATTCTTCGCCGTGACGACGCCGTTTTCTCCTTCCAGGACGCTGAGAGAGATCAAGCCTTCCTTTTTCAGCATGAAGAGCGGTCGTAGGACCGAGTTGTGCTCCCATGCGGTCGTCACGACATGTCCGCCGAGCTTCGCAGTCCCGAGCAGAGCCAAATTCAGCGCTTCGGAGCAGTTCTTCGTGAAGATCACGTTCGCTTTCTTCGCTTGGACGAAATCGGCGATACATTCCCTTGTCTCGTGTAGAATCATCGCGCCTCGGATCGCGTCGATATGGGTCCCGCGACCGGGATTCGCGCTGTGCTTCAATGCGTCCCGAATCGCCTTTTTAACTGCGGGCGGCTTGTAGCGCGAAGTGGCGGCATTGTCGAAATAAATCATCATCACATCTTCCTTTGAAAAGCTAATATATTATATTGACGAGCGGAGCGTTGGGTTCGCCCCTCCGCCTCACGAAGGAGAAAAGAAATGAGATACGTATTAGCTGTATTTATGTCGAGAAGAGACGCGATGGCATTCGGAAGCAGGATGATCCGATTGGGGGTGCGTGTAACGGCGGTAAACACTCCGTCTTCCATCTCGAAAGGATGTTCGTTATCCGTGAAGTTTCCCGCATCTGCCATCGAGATTGCGAGACGAGTGCTTTCCACAGGAGAGTTTCAGAGTTTTCGTGGTTTTTACGAAAGTTGACGCTGGCGACAAGATCTCGAGCGAGAAGAGAACATTTTCGTAAAAATGTTGAGATTGAGCGATAAAATATGATATATTTTATATATGAATCAAACGGAAATGCTCTCTTTGCTCGAGCAGATGCACCCGAATGCCGATTGCGAGCTCTTGTTTGAGACGCCCTATCAACTATTGGTTGCGGTGATTCTCTCCGCACAGTGCACAGATAAGCGGGTGAATGAAGTGACGAGAGTCCTCTTCAAGAAGTATCCCACCCCGGAGAACATCGCCGCGCTTTCGCAAGACGCACTGGAAAAAGAGATCAAAAGCTGCGGCTTTTATCACAATAAAGCGAAGAATATCCTTGCCGCGACGGAGATACTATTGAAAGAGTATCACGGCGTGGTGCCCGAGGACCGTGACGAGCTGATGAAGCTGCCCGGCGTCGGTCGCAAGACCGCAAATGTCGTATATGCGGTCGCTTTCGGAGGGGACGCCATTCCCGTGGATACCCATGTCTTCCGTTTGAGTCATCGATTGGCTTTATCCGACGCAGATGATCCCACGGGTGTGGAGATGGACTTGAATCGCGCTTTCCCCGAGGACACTTGGTCACGACTACATCATCTCTTGATTCATCACGGGAGATATATCTGCAAGGCGCAGTCTCCGAAGTGCGGAGAGTGCCTTTTGCGTGAAGGTTGCCGCTACTATCAAGAGCGGTCGTAAGAGAAAGGAGTGCGCGAGCACATAATAACAGTATGTTTTTGGATATCGTGAATATTTATGCGAAAGCGGGTAATGGCGGAGACGGTAAGGTCAGCTTCCACCGCGAGAAATACGTGATGTGCGGCGGTCCTGACGGTGGTGACGGCGGCAAAGGAGGGAGCGTGATCTTCGTCGCGGACTCTTCTTTGACGAGCCTCATCGATTTCAAGTTTAAGAAGCATTTTCGCGCGGAGAACGGCGCGCCCGGTGAAGGGGGGAATTGTTTCGGAAAGAACGGACAGGATATCATCGTGAAGGTACCCACCGGCACGATCATTCGCGATAAGGAGAGCGGCGGCATCATCGCCGATATGTACCTTGACGGCGAGCAGAAGGTGATCTTGAAAGGGGGAAAAGGGGGAAGGGGAAACGCCCGTTTCGCCACGCCGACGAGAAGGACGCCGAACTTTGCGGAGCTCGGAGAAGTGACCGTCGAGCGTAATCTTACCTTGGAGCTCAAAACCATCGCGGACGTGGGACTCGTCGGTTTCCCGAACGTCGGGAAATCCACATTGCTCTCCGTTCTCACCAATGCGAAGCCTAAGATCGCGAATTATCATTTCACCACCCTTTCTCCCAATCTCGGCGTGATTCGCGCCTTTGATAAGAGCTATGTGATCGCTGATATCCCCGGATTGATCGAGGGTGCGGCGAATGGCCTTGGACTTGGGCATACCTTCCTTCGCCACGTCGAGCGCGTGCGCCTTCTTGTGCATGTCGTGGATATCTCCGGTATCGAAGGTCGTGATCCGGTGAATGATTACCGAGCGATTCGCGAAGAGCTTCGTCAATATAATGAACGACTGGCGTCCCTTCCCGAGATCATCGTCGCGAATAAGACTGACCTCATCACCGAAGAGGGGGCTGTATTACGTTTCGAGGAGAGGACGGGCAAGAAAGTGATCCCCATTTCCGCCGCGGCGTACGACAATTTGGATACTCTCGTGAAAGCGATTTTCTCCGAGCTCAATAAACTGCCCGCACCTGCGCCGATGGAGTTTGAGCCTTTTGAGTATGCTAAGAGCGATCCCAATGCCTTTGACGTCAGGAAACTGGACGCCACTACGTACGAGGTTACGGGCGGCTTGGTCGAGATGCTGATTCGCAAGGTGGTGCTCAGCGATCACGAAAGCAATCGGTTCTTCCAGAATGTATTGAAGGAGAAGGGAGTCATCGCACGGGTGAAAGAGCTCGGTGCGAAGGACGGAGATACTATCATCGTTGGTGATGTGGAATTTGAATTCTGGGATTAGGAGTAGGTTATGAACAGCAAGCAAAGAAGTAAACTGATTTCTCTCGCTATGACGATCTCTGCCACGGTACAGATCGGCAAGAACGGACTGACCGACGCGGTTGTCGAGCAGATAAACGCCTTTTTGGAGGATCATGAACTGGTGAAAATCGGGGTGCTGAAGACAGCGGATTTCACCGCGAAAGGGATGATCGCCGAAGTCGCTTCGATGACAGGCGCAGAGCCTGTGCAGGCGATCGGCAATAAGATCGTGCTCTATCGCTATTCGCACAAAGAAGGGATCGAGCACATTCGTTTGGAATAGTCAACCTTTGAAGAGTTCGTTTCTTCCTTCACTTCTTTCGCTGAAGATCACGCAGCTCAGGGCAAGGATGAGATTGAGGAAAGCGAAGCTGACGTAATAAACGGTAAACGGGGTGAAGAGGGCGATCAGCGAGGTGGAGAGTCCCGCGAGGATATAATATTTCGCATTTCTCTCGTTGATCGCGAGTTTGATGAGTTTTCCCATGCGTTTTCGCTTGAGAGCGAATGCGCTTTTGTCGGGGATCAGATTGCGTTTCATCAGATACTTATAGAGTACCGTCGCGCTGACCAGCGTGACTTTTTGCGGCATATATTCTGTCACGGCGATCGCTTTTCTGTCGATGTGATTTGTGAGGGCGTAGATGCTTTCCGCGTGGTATTTCTCGGCGATACGATAGCTTTTCGCGAGGTCTTCTTCGGATAAACTGCCGAATTTGTAGACGTAATAGATGAGAATTCGCTCGCCGTTGCCGCTGAGCAAGGTGTGTCCGTCCACTTCCGATATCGTGTACTCTTCGCCGATCGAGAGCTCGACCCACTTCTTGAGGATATCGTTTCCTTTTAGTAAGACGAAACGAATAAAATCTCGCTTCCCGAGGACATTTTTCGGCGATTTAGGACGAAGAAGGCGCCATCCCATCCATAGTGTAGAGAGCAGAAGAAGGGCGGCAAACATTCCGAGAAGGGGAGAGTGCGTCACACGATAGAAGAGGAGGAAGAGTATGATCGCCGATATCATCGAGACGAGGGTTTTATCCAGAGCTTTTCCCATGACCTGATTTTTGACATTATTTCGCTTTTTCAAAGCGCACGCATTGAAAAAATGAGAAGAATATAGTATACTACTATCATGATCGGCATTTTCGGCGGTGCATTCGACCCGCCTCACAACGAGCATATCCGCATTGCGTCGGGCGTCAAAGAGGAATTCTCTTTGGAGGACGTCGTTTTTTTGCCCTCCGGACGCTCTCCGCATAAAGATTTGGAGACTCCTTTTTCTCTTCGCCTCAAGATGCTTCAAGAGGCGATCGGGAAGGAACTTTTCCCCATCGATGAGAGTGAGAGTCTCTATCCGGATCGAGCCTATACCTATAAAATGATTCCACTTCTTCAAGAGAAATACGGCGAGATCGCCTTCATCATCGGGGGCGACAGCCTCTTGTCATTCGATCGGTGGAAGTGCCCCGAGAGAATACTCGCCTCCTGTCCCATTCTCGTCGTACCGAGAGGTGACGAGGATCTCGTCGAACTGCAGGAAGCGGCGGATCGATTCAGCGCGAAATGGGGCGGAGATATCCGCATCGCCAAAAGGGTGAAAGGGGAGGCGGTCTCCTCTACCGTCGTGCGTGCGAAAATCTCCCTTGGAGTCCCTACGCCTGAGCTTAGCGAAGGGGTGGCGAAAATCATACGTGACGAAGGTCTGTATCTGGCACATTCCGACATGATCACGAGGGTTCGCGAGGCGCTCCCCGATAAACGCTGGGCGCATACCTGCGGGGTGGTCGTCGCGGGCTTACGCATCAATGAGAGGATGAAGCTCGCCGAGGAGCAAGTCTTCGTCGCGTGTCTTCTTCATGACTGTATGAAATACGCTACGGTCGTTCACGACGGCGTCCCTCTCGAAGTGATCGGGACCAAAGTCCTTCACGCCTTCAACGGCGCAGAGGAGGCAAGAAAGGGATACGGGATCACGGACGAAGCCATCATCGATGCGATAAGATATCATACTACAGGTCGCATGGATATGACGCCCCTCGATAAGCTCGTATATACAGCGGATATGGTGGAGGAGCATCGCACTTTCTCGGGAGTGGAGGAGCTTCGTCAACTCGCGTATCGAGATCTCGACGCCGCTTTCGCCGAGTGCATTCGTCGCACCTACGAGAGGCTCGTCGCCCTCGGGAATCCCATCTATTATTTGACGGTTGATTGTTATAAACAATACTGCACAGGAGGCTGATTATGCAAAAGGAAGTTTTGATCGAAAAAATCGCGCAAATTCTCTCGGACAAGCACTGCAAGAATATTCTGTCCGTCGACGTCTCGAAGAAGACCGACGTAACGGAAGCCTTTCTCGTTTGTTCCGCGAAGAATGCACCGCAAGCAAAGGGTGCCTATGAAGAGATCTGCGCGAAACTCGAGGCGGAAGGGGTGTATGCAAGCCGGGTGGACGGACTGCGCGACGGCAGGTGGATTGTGATGGATTACGATAACGTGATCGTGCACATTTTCCACACTAGCATGCGCGACCTTTACCAATTCGAGAATCTTTGGAGCGAGGCGGACGGCAGCAACGTCACCCATTTTGACGAAGAATAGAGGATAAACCGCCGCGAATCGCACATACTGCCCTCATGATGAAGGCGGCGTTTGTTTGTGCGATTCTCCTTTCCGCGCTCTCTCCTACGACAGTGCCGGAGGGTGAAGGGATCAAAGAGGCCAGTGCTCTTATTTCGGCGAGTGGCATGCTTGTGTCGTTGATCCCGGAAGCAACAGCGAGTTACCAAGAGAAGGAAGAGAAGATTCGTCGTTATGCCGAACAGCTGTCGGAAGAGTACGGCACGCCGGTGCTTGTCACCGAAGATCTCGGAACGCATATGATCCTCTGTCGGATCGAGCGGCGCGGGATGACCGAATACGAGCGGAGAAATCTGATCGCCAGAAAGCAGATTCTCACGGAAAGAGGGACTTTCGTGTCAGGAAAAGGAGTTGAAAAGGAGGAAATCCTCCTTTTTTCTTGCACAAAACATTCTCGAAAGATATAATATAGGCGAGGAATTATGCCGTTTTTACCCATTACGAAAGAAGAATTCGGCGGTGCGATCCCCGATTTTATCTTAATCAGTGCGGATGCTTACGTCGACCATCCGTCATTCGGTCATGCGATCATTTCGCGTCTCATCGAGTGGGCGGGATTCTCGGTCGGAATCATCGCGCAACCGCAGAAGGATGAGGATTATCTTCGTCTCGGCACGCCGCGTTACGGTTTCTTCGTTTCGGGCGGCGTCGTGGACAGCATGGTGAATAATTATACCGTCGCCAAGATTCGTCGCACGACGGACGTATACAGCGAAGGGGGAGAATATGGCAAGAGGCCCGACCGAGCAGTGACGGTCTATACCAAGGCTTTGAAGAGGCTCTTCCCGTCCGTCCCCGTTGTGATCGGAGGGATCGAGGCGAGTCTCAGAAGATTTGCCCATTACGATTATTGGTCGGATTCGGTGATGCCCTCGGTGCTTCTTTCTTCCGGTGCGGATCTCTTGATGTACGGCATGGGGGAGCGCCCCCTCTTGGATATGCTGTCACTCGTGAAGAAGGGTGTGCCTTTGGATCGTATCAAGGACGTCAGAGGGACTGCATATTATTCGCCTTTTAAGGATCTCTCCGAGAAGACGAAGGAACGATTCAAAGAGAAGGCGCGTTTCTGCCCCTCCTATGAAGAAGTCCTGTCGAGCAAGGAGAAGTACGCCAAGGCATTCAAATTACAGTCGGAGAACAGTGATTACATAACGGGAGAGATGCTCGTGCAGAAGCACGGGGAGGGATACGTCGTGCAGAATCCGCCCCAGCGGCCTCTCACCACAGAAGAGATGGATTTCGTCTATTCGTTACCATTTATGCGCGATTATCATCCGAGTTATACTCGCGGCGTTCCGGCGATCAAGGAAGTGAAGTACAGCATTGCGTCGGTGCGCGGATGCTTCGGAGAGTGCAGTTATTGCGCGCTGACCTATCATCAGGGGAGGCGGATACAGAATCGATCCAAGGACTCCATCTTGCAAGAGGCGAAGCGGATGACGGAGGATCCCGATTTCAAGGGGTATATCCATGACGTCGGCGGTCCGACGGCGGATTTTTACGGCGACGCCTGCCCGAAGCAGGAGAAATGCGGCGTGTGTAAAGATCGGCACTGCATCGGATACGATCCATGCAAGAATCTCAGAGTACATCACGAAGAATATCTCGATATTTTGCGTTCCCTTCGCGCGTTGAAAGGGGTCAAAAAGGTCTTCGTGCGGAGCGGTGTGCGTTTCGATTATATCATGTACGACAAAGATCGCACCTTCTTCCGCGAACTGGTGGAGCACCACGTGAGCGGTCAGCTCAAGGTCGCGCCCGAGCATTGCTCCGAGAAGGTGCTATCCTATATGAACAAGCCTTCTTTCGGACTGTATTTGCGCTTCAAGAAGGAGTACGAAGAGATCAATGACACTCTCGGAAAGGAGCAGTATCTCGTGCCTTATTTCATCTCCTCGCACCCCGGATCGACCCTGCAAGACGCGATCGCTCTCGCAGAGTATCTGCATTCCATTCATTCTGTGCCAGAGCAGGTGCAGGACTTCTATCCCACTCCCTCCACAAAATCCACTTGTATGTATTACACGGGATTGAATCCCGACGATATGTCGCCGGTTTACGTGCCCAAGACGCGAGAAGAGAAAAGGGAGCAGAGGGCGCTCCTTCAGTACGGGAAACCCGAGAATTATGAGATCGTATACGCCGCGCTCGTGAAAGCGGGGCGCACCGATTTGATCGGGACCGCTCCTTCTTGCCTGATACGTCCACGGCGGGAGAAGACGTTAACGCGACCTTATGGCAAAAAATCCCCCGCGCCCCGTAGGAACCAGCTCTATCACGGGGTGAAGAAGAGATAGGACAAAAGAATATTTCATAAATTCGATCGTTCGCAAATATGAATAAGCGAGCGATTTTTTTTTGTTTCAAACAAGGTTATCCGATATTCGACAAAAAGAAGGGAAAAGAAACAGAATAATCGCTTCAAAATACTGTATCGTATCCGAGGTGAAAAAATGTTCGTCGTTTTGAAAAGAAAGCAAATCATCATAGCGGTCATGCTGACATTGGTTTTTATTGCTTGCATTCTCTGCTTGAATTTCGTCAATCTCGATCAAACGGTATTCGCCAAAAGCACCAAGAAGACCCCAGTCTATTCGGTGGACGTAGGGGAGGAGAAGGTGGTCGCGATCTCCTTTGACGCAGCATGGGGCGCGGATAAGACGAGAAAGATCGTGGATATCCTCAAAGAGAAAGGGGCAAAAGCCACCTTTTTCCTCGTCGGCTTTTGGGTGGACGCCTATAAAGAAGAGGTCGTCTATCTCGCGGATAACGGCATCGAGATCGGCAATCACAGCAAGACCCATCTCCACATGACCACCCTCGGTGCGGGTAAGGTAAAGAGTGAGGTGGAATACGTAAATGTCGCTGTGCGCAATCTGACTGGTATCACGCCCCGTGTCTTCCGTGCGCCCTTCGGGGAGTATAACGACACTTTGCTTGAGTGTGTGGAGAGTGCCGGCATGATCCCCATTCAGTGGGACGTAGACAGCTTGGACTGGAAAGGGATCTCGGGAGAAGAAATATCGAAAAGAGTACTCGATCGGGTGAAGAACGGCTCCATCATCCTTTGCCATAATAACAGCGATCACATTTTGGATGCCCTCCCCACGATTTTGGATGAGCTCACCTCTCGCGGTTATCGTTTTGTCACGATGAGCGAGCTCGTGTACTCGGAGAATTACACCATCGATGCACAAGGCGTGCAACATAAAAACTGAAAGGAGATTGATATGAATTACGATGAAATGAATAATAACAGAGTTACTTTGACAGGTAAGGTCGTCGAGGAAGCGAAATTCAGCCACGAGGTCTTCGGCGAAGGGTTTTACGAGATCAAGCTGGAAGTGCCGAGGCTGTCGTCACAGACCGATATCTTGCCTGTCACTATTTCTGAGAGATTGCTTGCCAGTCACGACGCCTCTGTGGGCGCGACTCTCTCGGTGATTGGGCAATTCCGCAGTTATAATAAACTGGAGCAAGAGAAGAGCCGCCTGATGCTCACCGTCTTCGTGCGCGATATTCCCGAGTGCGATGACGAAGTGAATCCGAACGTGATCGAACTGGAAGGGTATATCTGTAAGCCTCCTTTATACCGCACCACCCCTTTCAAACGGGAGATCTGCGATATCCTTCTTGCGGTCAATCGCGCTTATAATAAATCCGATTATATTCCTTGTATCGCATGGGGGCGGAACGCTCGATTTGTGAATGGACTGAGAGTCGGCGAACGCATCGCGATTCAGGGCAGGATCCAAAGCAGAGAATATCAAAAAACCAAAGAGGACGGTTCTGTCGTCACCAAGACGGCGTACGAGGTGTCGGTAAGCAGGGTGGTCGCGATCGCATCGGAAGAGCGAATCAAAGAAGCAAATTGAAATAATCATGAATCGAAGGTGCCCTTTTCGTAAAGGAGGGGCACTTTTTCATCCCCGCGTATCCTTCCTATCTGCTTTACAAAGATTTATAATAATGCTATAATCTCTCTATGGATAAACTGATCAAAACGGTGAAAAAATATGACGAGATTCTCGCCGAAGTGAAGGCGCTTTCCGAAAACAAGGCGACCTTGGTTCTCGCGTCTAAGACGGTGGATCAGGAGCTTTTGATGGCATTTGCCGAAGAGAGGAAAGGTCTTATTTACGGAGAGAATCGCGTGCAGGAGCTTCTCGCCAAATATTTCACGGCTGAGGGGCTATCTTGGCAGTTCATCGGTAGATTGCAGACCAATAAAGTCAAGTTTATCGTGGATAAGGTCTCTTTGATTCAATCGGTGGATTCCCTTCGATTGGCAGAAGAGATCGAGAAACAGGCGGGTAAGATCGATAAGCGGATGGACGTTTTAATCGAGATCAATGTCGGCGGAGAGAGCAGTAAAGGGGGGATACTTCCCGAAGATACCCTCGCTTTTGCGAAGGAAATCTGTGAGATGCCACATCTCAGACTGCGCGGGATCATGAGCGTTCTGCCTGATGTGTCTTCCGATAGATTGGTCCCGCTTTATCGGCGTTTACGTGAGATCTTCGAGATGCTTCTATCGTCCGATCTGCCTTCCGCACAGGTAGATACCTTATCTGCGGGAATGAGCGGAGATTATCGCGTCGCTTTGGCAAACGGCAGTAATATGGTGCGCATCGGGAGTGCTGTTTTCGGCGCTCGCAACTATGCGAAATAGGAGGAATTATGTCAAACTGGGATTATGATAGGAATAAGACCGACAGGCGCGACAGTCGTTCTCGTCTTTTAGAAGGATTGGATGACCCGATGAATGAATACCCCACGCGAGACGCATCCGACAGGGGAGAGGCTCCTCGTCGCAGAGTGGCGGATCGCCCTCCCTATGACAGATATGCCGCTCCGGCGAAAGAGGACCATCGTTCCTTCCCCGATTATCCCGGGAATGGAAACGTGACGATCTACTCTCCCAAAACCTATGCCGACGTGCAGGATATGATCGGCAATCTGCGTGGCGGTGAGTCCATCATCGTGAATCTCGAAGGAATCGAGTCTGATTCCGCACAGCGCATCTTGGATTTCTTGAGCGGTGCCGCATATGCGCTTGGTGGCAGTATGCGCCGCGTCAAGGAGATGAATTCCACCTTTTTGGTAACGCCGCACGGCACGGGGATAACCGATACCGATGATGATCGTTATAGCCGTTGATATCCTGATCGTCGCCTTTTTATTGGCGGCGGATCTGGTCACAAAGCATTATGCGGCGAAGCTGCTTGCGAGCGGCGGTCCGTATGAAGCGATACCCAAGGTGCTGACCTTTCGGTATACCGAGAATACAGGTGCCGCTTTTGGGATGCTCTCCGATTCTCGAATCCTTTTGAGCGTCTTCGTGGGAATCGTCGTTTTGGGAATGATCGGCTTTTTGGTATATCATATCATTAAGAAAAAGTATAAAGAGAAAGGTGGAATCCTTTTGCACGTCTCCCTTTCTTTCGTGATCGCGGGCGGGATCGGAAATCTCGTGGATCGCATCGCTCTCGGCTACGTGCGTGATTTTATCGATTATACCGTACTATATACTCTTTTCAAGCTCGATTTCGCGATTTGTAATTTGGCGGACGTCTTCCTGACCATCGGCGTCATTCTTTTGATTGTCTATATGATTATCTATATGGTGAATGACAGCAAAAATCGCAAACAAACAGCGGCGGAGCAGCCTCTCCCCGATGAAGGGGCAGAACCTCTGACCTCCGATCTTCCCGATGCGACGACCAACGAGGACGCGGAATCGGAAGACGCAATCATCTCCACAGAAGATTCCGGAGAGGAGAAATGAGAACGGAACTCACAGTGGAACAGGGCGGAGAACGCTTAGATCTCTATCTGTCGAAACAATTGAATAAGACGCGATCATCCGTCGAGAAAGCGATCGAGCAAGGACTCGTCACTTTGGATGGAGAGCTTCCGACCAAGGCGGGTGTAAAAGTGGAGAAAGGGGATAAGATCGTCGCAGATTTTCCTGAGCCTCGTCCCATTTCCGCCGTTGCAGAGGATATTCCGATCGAGATCGTGTATGAGGACGCGGATATCGTCGTGGTGAATAAGCCGCAGGGCATGGTGACCCATCCCGCGACAGGTTCGCCGGACGGCACCCTCGTGAATGCTCTTTTGAATAAAATATCCGATCTCAGTGGGATCAACGGTGAGATTCGTCCAGGCATAGTACATCGCTTGGATAAAGATACTTCGGGTTTGCTCGTGATCGCGAAAAACGATCGGGCGCACCTCTCTCTCTCAGAACAAATTTCCACGAAAAAAGCATTACGCTATTATTACGCTCTCGTCGTGGGAACCCTGTCGGAAGAGGAGGGTAGAATCGATAAAAAGATCGGCAGAAGTAAGAAGGATCGCAAGCAGATGGCGGTCGTGCCGGAAGGAAGAAACGCACTCACGCTCTATCGAGTAATCGACCGTTTCAAAGGGTATTCCTTGGTTGAGTGCGAGCTTCGCACAGGTCGTACCCATCAAATCCGCGTGCATATGAAGAGCATCGGGCACCCCGTCGTGGGAGATCCCGTCTACGGTAAGCCCTCTCCACTCGCACCAAAAGGGCAACTGTTGCACGCGCATAAACTTGTCTTATTCCATCCGACGACAGGGAAAGAAATGACCTTTGAAGCACCCATTCCGACAGTCTTTGCCGAGGCGCTCGAAAAACTCGGATTTAACGGGGCTTTATAGTCCCCTTTTTTGTATCGGGATGTGCGTTCGGACGCACAGAAATACTTTTGTAATCACTGTAATAGACCAAACCGGCTTTTTTCGCGGGATGTCTGCGGACGTTTTTGCGTTCGGTGTAATCCACCGTGACAGAGAGATCTTCACGTCGCTCGGAGAAGTAGGCGGCGATCTCTGCAGCGTATGCGATCACCTCGTCGTTAATTTGCTCTCCTTTATCTGCGACGACGATAACGTGCGCACCGTGTGACTTCGCCGCATGAAACCATATATCGCGGTCTTTGCCCAGTTTAAAGGTCACGAAATCATTCTGCAAGCCGCCTTTACCGCAATAAATACGGTAACCTTGGAAAGAATACTCGGAGTAGGGTAAAGACTTCTCATTTTTCTGCACGCGGCGGGGTGACTTCAGCAATCCGGCTTCTCGCATTTCTTCTTCGGTGACCATGAGATCATCCGCGTTTTCCGCGAGCTTGAGTTGCGCCGCAATCGCTTGATAATATAGGAGATTGTCTTGGTTCCGACGAAGGAGATCTTCGCTCATTTCCTTGCCGCGCTTCAGCTTTTGATATCGCTTGTACAGTTTCTGCGCGTAGACGTTTGCCGGCATCGTGGGATCAAGCTCGATTCGTCTGTTTTCGTTTGTGTAATAATCGTACACGTTCAAGAAATGTTCGTGTGGCTTTACTTGATACAGATTGGAAGTGATGAGCTCCGCGAGGATACGTATCTCCTCCGCTTTCTCTCCTTCCGCGAGTTTTTTTTCGATGGCGGTGATGGCGTTTTCCGTCTTACGAAGCGTGAGGCGCAAGGCATGTTCAAGGGACTTTGCCCGAGATTTGACGCGTGATTCCCGATCTGCTTCCGAGAAGATGAGATCGGCGCATTCATCGAGGTTCCCGACCGTCCGAACGGGCGATAAAGGATAATGATAGGGGAAGAAATCTTTCTTTCCTTCAGTGCAGACGCATGGTGCGAAATAGGGGGTATCGTAGATCTCCGCAAAGTCGCTTGCGATCTTCGCGATCCCTTCGGGGGTGAATTGATCGGTTTGTTTTGCGATGTCGAGAATGGCGATTGCGCTGGGTGCGGAAACACCGCCGACCTCTTTTACCAGGAAGTCTTTATACTCTTCAGACGATTTCTCGGCGAGCGCCTTTTCGAGAGAAGCGGAATCTCCGATAAAAATTTTATTCTGCTCGGGCGGTAGATAGCGCGCGCCGACCATGATCTGACGCTTTTGTTTCTCGTCGGGAATGAGCTTGTAGAGTGCGTCAAGCACGCGCCTCTCACTGTTCAGCAGGATGATATTGCTGTATCTCCCCATCAGCTCGCAGACAAGATAAAAATCCTCGTCGTCGAACATCTCGTTTCGCGCGGAGAGGGCGATCTCGACGATGCGATCCTCCGCTATGGCGGAGACTTTCTTAATCACAGCCGAACCGATGTATTTGCGCAAGATCATCAGCAGAGGAGGTGCGGCGTAAGGATTCTCCTTTTTCAGCGTAGTCAAATGGATGCGCGGACTGTTCGGATTCGCGCTGATCACGAGAAGAAGATTTGTGCGTCCGTTATAGACGCTCAGAGTGATTTCGTCTTTCTCCGGTTGACAGATTCTGCGGATCTTACCACCAGCCAAGAGTGTATTCAGCTCTGCGGAGAGAGCGTTCAAAGTGATATAATCGCTCGGCATATCAAAATACTATCATATTATGATTTATTTTTCAAGAAAATTATTATGCGGGCGTAAAACGCTTGCGCGCTATTTCCCATTATGTTATTATTTATCTTGCAATTCTATACGGAGGATTAATCATGAGTAAAGACAATGTACTGAAAGTTTCCGTCATATGCGGCAATGAGAAGAAGGATTTCGACCTTTCTTACGACAAGACAGAGGCGCCTCTTACCGAGGTCTATTCTTTCACGGTCGAGGGCGATCTGTGGAAGATCTGTTCCGACTGCGCTTATATCGCCAATAAAGGCAAGTTCAATATTCTCGGCTTCCGCAAGGGACATGCGCCGCGTTCCGTGATTGAGAATAATTACGGTAAGGACGTCTTCGTCGCCGATACCGAAGAGGTCGCGGTGAACGAAGTGTATAATGCGCTTATGGAGAGCAAAACGATCGATCCCGATCGTATGGCGATGCGTCCCGCTCTCGACGTGACCGTTCTTGAGAACGGCAAGGTGTCCTTCACCCTTACCGTCGCATATCTCCCCACCGACGTCGAAGTCAAGTATACCGGATTCGATATCGAGAAGGTGAATCCCGATGTGGACGGCGCCGTGGAGCGTGAGATCGAGGCTGCTCGCGACAGAGCGGGTTATTGGAACAGTGTGGATCGTGACGTGAAAGAGGGCGATCAGATCAATCTCGATTACAGCGGATCGATCGACGGCGTGAAGTTTGATGGCGGCACCGCAGAGAAGCAGAATCTCGTGATCGGCAGCGGTAGCTTTATTCCCGGATTCGAGGATCAGCTCATTGGCGTGAAAGCGGGCGAGAGCAAGGACGTGAAAGTGACCTTCCCCGAGGATTATCATGCGAAAGATCTCGCCGGTAAGGAAGCGATCTTCGCTTGCACCGTTCACTCCGTCAGCGAGAAGGTGCTCCCCGATGCGGATGACGATTTCGCCAAGGATGTGAGTGAGTTCGATACCTTCGAGGCGTACAAGGCGGATATCCGCAAGAAGGCGGAGGAGAGAGAAACCAAGAATGCCGAGATCGCTACATCCAATCGCATCATCGAGACCCTCTTGAAGAATAATAACATCGAGATGTCCGACGCTCTCATCGAAAACAGGGCGAATCGTATGCTCGAGGATATGCGCGGTCGTATGGAGAGCCAAGGCATCCCCTTCGCGACTTATCTGCAGTATATCGGCAAGACCGAGGCTGATATGATCGAAGGGTATAAAGCGGAGGCAAAGGAGCGCGAGATCACTCGTTTCATCATGAATTACATCGTGGAGAAGGAGAATATTCAGGTCACCCAGGCGGATTTTGACGCTGCGATCGAAGTGAGAGCCGCTTCCGCCGGTAAGAAGGCGGGCGACTATCGTCGCAATATGAAACAGGACGAAGCGGATTATCTCCTCAACACCCTGATGACCGACAAGATCTTGAAGTTCCTTTCGGAGAATAATAACATTCGGTAATAAAAAACATTCAACCGTCAATAAATTTATATGCGAGGTGTTTCCATGGAGCAGAAAGATATGACGCAAGCGAATACGATCGTGCCCTTTGTCATCGATCAGACGAATCACGGTGAGAGACAGTATGACATCTATTCCCGCTTGCTTGAGGATAGAATTATCTTCCTTTCCGGTCCCATCAATACCGATACGGCGAACCTTGTGATCGCCCAGTTGATTTATCTTGAAGCGAAGGACCCTTCCAAGGATATCTTCCTCTATATCAACAGCCCAGGCGGCAGCGTGTCGGACGGACTCGCGATTTACGATACGATGAATTACGTCAAGTGCGACGTGAATACCATCTGTATCGGCAATGCGATGAGTATGGGCGCGGTGATCCTCTCCGCAGGCACAAAAGGGAAGAGATTTGCTCTTCCCAATGCGGAGATCATGATTCATCAGGTCTTGATAAATGGGGGACTCGGCGGTTCCGCGACCGACGTCGCGATTTATACCGAGCAGCTTTTGAAAACCAAGAACAAGCTTAATCGCATTCTCAGCGAGAAGACCGGTCAAGCGTATGATAAGGTGTGCGCCGATACCGAGAGAGATAACTTCATGGATGCGGAAGAAGCGCTCGCTTACGGTTTGATCGATAAGATTTATTATAACAGATAACCGAGGAGGCAGAATGTCAGTAAAAATCGGTGAAAGCAATATCTGCTCGTTTTGCGGTAAGTCCGGGCAGGAAGTCAGGAGAATGATCGGCAGCAAGCTCGGTGCCTTTATTTGCGATGAGTGCGTGCGCGCTTGCGCGGATATCTTGCGCGAAGAGGTGGACTATTCTGTTGAAATGACGGATTCCAAGCTCCCCACGCCACGTGAGATCAAAGAGAAACTTGACGAGTATATCGTCGGACAGGAAGAGGCGAAGAAGACCCTCTCCGTCGCAGTGTATAATCACTATAAGCGCATCGATAAGAAGATGGATTCTTCGGACGGCATTCAGCTTGAGAAGAGCAACGTCTTGCTTTTGGGACCGACGGGTAGCGGCAAGACCCTTCTCGCCAAGACGCTTGCGAGCATCCTGAACGTGCCTTTTGCCGTCGCAGACGCCACCACCCTTACCGAAGCCGGTTACGTGGGCGAGGACGTGGAGAATATCCTCCTAAAGCTCATTCAAGCGGCGAATTATGATATCAAAGCGGCGGAGCGCGGCATCGTCTATATCGACGAGATCGACAAGATCGCCCGTAAAGGGGAGAATGTCAGCATTACGCGCGACGTCAGTGGCGAAGGAGTGCAACAAGCCTTATTGAAGATCATCGAGAGCACCGTCGCAAACGTGCCCCCGCAGGGCGGTAGAAAGCATCCGCAGCAGGAGTGTCTGCAGATCGATACAACCAATATCCTCTTCATCTGCGGCGGTGCATTCGTGGGACTCGACAAGATCGTCGAGAAGCGCATGGCGACGGGCGGACTGGGCTTCGGCGCGAAGGTCTCCGCCACGACGGAGCAGAGCTATGCGGATATGATCAAAGACGTGCAACCGGACGATCTCATCAAGTTCGGCTTGATTCCTGAATTCGTGGGCAGAGTGCCCATCGTCGTCGGCTTGAACGCACTGGACGAGACGGCTCTCGTTAAGATCCTGACCGAACCGAAGAATGCCCTTACCAAGCAGTATAAGAAGCTTTTCCGTTTCGACGACGTCGAGCTGGATTTTGACAGCGACGCGATTTCCGAAGTCGCGAAGAAAGCGATTCGCCTGAAGACCGGCGCACGTGGATTACGCTGTATCTTAGAGGACGTGATGCTCGACGTGATGTATTCGCTTCCCGGGAGCAACGACGTGGAGAAGGTCATCATCACGCGTGACGCGATCAATAAGATCGCAGATCCCAAGTTCGTTTATAAAGAAACGGCATAATCCGTTTGGAGTACCGAAGATGAATGAAATCAATTCCCCTTTAAGCGAGAATCCCTCACTCAAAGAGCTATATCCCGTTTTGGTCGGGTTTAAGAAGGCGATCCTTCCCGATACCGACGTCGCGATCAATATTGACGCCAGAATGTATCAAGAGAAGTACGCCTCTCTTTTGACTGCGGGCAGTGCTTTCGTTTCCACGGAATCCATCGAAGAAGAGGGCAATAAAGTCGGGACGCTCGTCTCCATTCATCATGTCCAGCAGAAAGAAGAAGGGGTTGCTTTGATTGGACGCTCTGTTATGCGCGTCCGTTTGCTTGACGTGATGCTCTCCAACGAGGTTCCTTTCGCGCGTATCGCGGAGTATCCCTATCTGTCGGATTGTGACGATGACACCCTTGCGGTTTATTCGAATATCATTGCGTCGGGCGCGGCGCGTCTCGCTTCCACACAGAATGCGGAGAAGATCTATCGAGAGCTTCCGCCTCTCGATCTCAAAGAACCGAATCGATGGATCAATATGTTTGCGCCGGCATTTCATGCCGTGGATATCAATAAGATTTTCTATGCCGAGAAGCTCTCCGATCGTTTGGAGCACCTCGCGGTGGCGATCGGCGTGCAGGTGGATCAGACCAAGATCCGCGAGGACATCGAGAAGAAAGTACAGGCAAATATCGATAAAGGGCAGAGAGAATACTATCTCCGCGAAGAGCTTAAGGTCATCAACGAGGAGCTTTTCGGTAGCGAAGACGAGAGGAATAAGTACGAGCAGGCGATCGAGAGTCTTCCTGCTTCGCAGGAGGTGAAGGATAAGCTCTCTCGTGAACTCAATAAGATGATGACTTTGCAGACCGGTAGCCCCGAGAGCTTCGTCTGTAAGAATTATATCGACACAGTTCTTTCCCTTCCTTGGGGGAAGTACAGCGAGGAGAATAACGACATTGCAAATGCGCGCGCCATCCTCGAGAAAGATCATTATGGGATCAAAGAGGTGAAGGAGAGGATCATTGAGTATCTTGCCGTACATAGCTTGAGCGGCGGAAATCTCACGAATATCCTCTGCTTGGTCGGCCCTCCCGGTGTCGGAAAGACTTCCATCGTCGCTTCCGTCGCGCGTGCGCTCGGCAGAGAATACGTCAGAGCCAGCTTGGGCGGCGTGCATGACGAAGCGGAGATTCGCGGACACAGGCGCACCTATATCGGGTCCATGCCCGGTCGAATCATCGAAGGGATCAAGAAGGCGGGTACCGCCAATCCGGTCTTCCTCTTGGATGAGATCGATAAGCTCGGCGCCGATTACAAAGGGGATCCCTCCAATGCGCTTCTCGAAGTGCTCGATCCCAAGCAGAATTCTTCCTTCCAAGATCATTATATCGATCTGCCTTTCGACTTGTCTAAGGTCATGTTTATTACGACGGCAAACTCTTTGCAGCCGATGTCCCGTCCTCTTCTCGACAGAATGGAGATCATCGAGGTCGGGAGTTATCTGCCCGAAGAGAAGCACCGCATCGCAAAGGATTTCCTGATTCCCAAGCAACTGGCGAATTATCATCTCACACCGGAGCAAGCCACCATCTCGGAAGATGCGATCGATCGAGTGATTCTCGATTACACGAGAGAGGCGGGTGTGCGCCGTTTGGAGCAGCTGATCGGTAAGATTTTGCGTAAGATCGCCGTATCCGTCGTGGAGAATCAATCGTGCGTCACTGTGGAAGCAAAAGATCTCGAGCAGTATCTCGGCGTACCGAAATATGCCTTCTCCGATCTCGCGAAGAGTAATCGCGTGGGTGTCGTTCACGGACTTGCTTGGACGGAGAATGGTGGGGAAGTTTTGGACGTCGAATGCCTCGTGATGAACGGGAAGGATAAGCGGATCATTACGGGAAATGTCGGCAACGTGATGAAAGAATCGGTGGAGATCGCGATTTCCAATGCTCGCGAGTACGCAGATAAAGTATTATCGATCCCCGTGGATCTCACCGAAAAAGATATCCACATTCATTTTCCGGAAGGCGCCGTCCCGAAAGATGGCCCCTCCGCCGGCGCGGCGATTTCAACAGCCGTTTTATCCGCTTTGACCGGCAAAAAGGTGAGAGGAGACTTCGCGATCACTGGCGAATTGTCTTTGGTCGGGAATGTGATCCCCATCGGCGGCGTCAAAGAGAAATGCACCGCCGCTCTTCGTAACGGCATCAAACAAGTCATTCTTCCCGTAGGAAATCGCAAGGACGTCGCGGATATCCCCGATACCCTTCGCGAGCAAATCACCTTCCGATACGTCGAGAAGATCTCGGAAGTTTACGAGATCCTCCTTGAGTCATGAATATCACCGCTGCGGAATTCGTCACCAGTATCACGACGAAGAAACTATTTCCCGGAGAGGCGCCGGAAATCGCCGTGGCAGGCAGATCGAATGTTGGCAAAAGCTCTTTTATCAATATGCTTACCAACCGTAAAAAGCTTGCGCGATCCTCTTCCGAGCCGGGCAGGACGCGGATGCTGAATTACTTTTCGATCAATAACGGCGCTTTCTTCTTGGTGGATTTGCCGGGATACGGGTTCGCCCGCGTCGGTGAGAAAGAAAGGGATTCTTGGAAAGGACTCATCGAGTATTATCTGCAAAAATCCGCAAATTTGCGTTTCGTTTTTCTCATCGTGGATATTCGTCACGAACCCTCTGAGTCGGACTTGCAACTCGCGGAATACTTCGCCTATTACGATATCCCGTACGTTGTCGTTGCGACCAAGGCGGACAAACTCTCCAAAGTGAATCAAAAAAAATCTCTTATGGTGGTCGCATCGTCTTTTCATCGTGCGCCTGAAGAGATCCTGCTCGCTTCTTCTTTGAGCGGACAGGGGCGGGAATCTATCTTACAAACCATTTCCGATCGTTTGCAATAAAGCACCTTTATCCTTCCGCCTTCATATGATTTAATAGTAATATCATAAGGAGGCAATTCTATGTCATTTTCCAATAATGTTCGTCCCGATCGCATGCCGGGACCGATCGTCGGGAATGCGGCGAACGGATTGTGCGAGAAGGTGTGTATCGAGGTCAAGAAGGTCTTCGATGCTTGTATAAAGCAGGAAACGATGACGGGTCAGACCATTTCTTTGGAGTCTACCGTTCCCGCCGACGTGACCGAGCCTTTCGTCTTTCAGAATGCGCGGAGCACGACTTCGGTCGGCACCATTTCCGATCTCGTCGTGACGCCCACGACCGAGACGCCGGGATGCAGTAGGGTACAATGCACGGTGAGCGTCCCGCTACAGGTGTCCTTCACCGACGCGAACGGCACGCAAGCGGTCGGCACTTCCTCATTCTCCATCACGCGCGACGTTCTTCTGAAGGTGCCCGAGCCCTCTGTGATCCCCTATGAGATCGTGGCTGTCGTAAATGCGGTATCTGCCGAAGGAAGCTATGTCGGAAACGGGGATTTCCTCATCACGCTCTGCGTTACGGTGATTTTGAAGGTCGTGATGGACGTCGAGCTGCTCGTCCCTTCTTACGGCTACTGCTACATACCCCCGTGTCAAGAGTATCAGGAGGAGATTTGCGAAGGATTCTTCGATCTGCCGCTCTTCCCGAGATAACAAGAGATTTGCCCGCGCGTCCGAAAAGTCTTGATAAAGACGCGCGGGTTATGATAAAATCTATGTATGATATACAGTATTTCCGATCTCCACCTCGGTAACTGCGTGGACAAGCCCATGGATATATTCGGGAAGAAGTGGGAAGGCCATTTCGAGAAGATTCAAGCCGATTGGTTAAAGAAAGTCTCGGAAGAGGACGTCGTGCTGATCGCCGGAGACATTTCTTGGGCGATGACTCTCGAAGAGGCAAAAGAGGATTTCTTATCTCTCGCACGCTTGCCGGGAAAGAAGGTGATCCTCAAAGGGAATCACGACTATTGGTGGCAGTCCATCTCCAAAGTAAAAGGGATGCTCCCGTCTTCTTTTTATCCCGTGCAGAATGACGTGGTCCGAATCGGAAAGTATCTCTTCTGCGGTAGCCGCGGCTGGACGATGGAGCAGGGGGATGAAGCGGACAAGAAGATCTATGATCGGGAATTGATCCGCCTTGAGCTTTCGCTCGAAACGATGAATAAAGAGAGACAGGAAGGGGATGTCGTGATCGGCATGACGCACTATCCGCCCTTTGATCTCGAGCTCGCTCCCACCCCCGTGACGGATCTCTTCACAAAGTACGGTGTTGAGAAGGTCGTGTATGGGCATTTGCACGGAAACGTCTATGCCAAAAAGCAGGTTTTCATAAGAAATGTCACCTATTATCTCACGAGTTGCGATCTCGTCGATTTTTCTCTCGTGAAGATTTCCGACTGATTCGCCACTTTTATCCACTTTCACTTGGCTTGGGCGCTTAGCGCCCTTTTTTAATGGTCGCTTTTTGTCGAAGAGCGTCGTATTTTCTCCTATTCGCGATGCGGGCGAAATTTTTCATCCACCGCCATCCACTGTATAAAACACAATATGTTGTGGTGTTTGGTGGAATTCAAACACAATATATACTTTTTTCAAAAAAATATTAAAAATTTTTAAAAAATAGTGGACGAAAGTGGATGAAAAGTGTTATTATATGGACAAGGAGGGACGCTATACTTGAGAAACTTTATCGGTGGAACTTACAAATACCAAATAGACGCGAAGGGCAGGGTGCGCATTCCCGCAAAGATCAAGAACCTTCTCGGCTCCAATCTCATGATCGGTATCGGCGATCAGGAGAATTTGGTCATTTACACCGAAGACATGATGGATCAGCTCTATGACAAGTATTCCAAGATGGAAGTGTCCGATCCCGAATATAAGAAACAACGTTACAAGTTCGGTTTGATGTTCTACTTCACGCCCGACACACAAGACAGATATCAGATTCCGCAGATCTTGCGTGAGAAGATCGGACTCAAGAGCGAGGCGCTTTTCGTCGGTATGGCGAATAAGCTCGAGATCTGGAGAGAAGACGTCTATTACAAGACGCTTGCGGAAGACAATCCGGACAAAGAAATCTCTTCCATCAAGGGGAAACTGAATGGCTGAGTTCCGCCACATCCCCGTCATGCTTGACGAGGTGATCGAGGGACTTCGGATCAATCCGAAAGGCAATTATCTCGATTGTACGTTAGGAGGCGGAGGTCACAGTAGTGAGATCTTAAAAAGGCTAACGACGGGACGATTGTTCGCAGTAGATAAAGATGAGGACGCGATAGCATTCGCGAGAAAGCGTCTCGGAGAAGCTCCCACCTATATCCACGCCGACTTCAAGGACACTATCGGCAGTTGGGAAGGGGGAAAGTTACAGGGCGTCCTGATGGACCTGGGGGTGTCCTCCTATCAGTTGGACACGCCGGAACGAGGATTCTCCTATCGATACGACGCGCCGCTCGATATGCGGATGGACAGAAGCGTTTCATTGACAGCGGAAGAGGTCGTAAACGAGTATTCGGAGAAAGCGTTGACAGAACTCCTCTTCAAGTACGGGGAAGAACCTTACGCGAGGAAGATCGCCTACAATATCGTGAAAGCGAGAGGGGAAAATGCGATAACGAATACCTCCGAACTTGTGAGAATCATCGAGAGAAGCATTCCTCCGAAGATCAGATACGGTGGATCCCATCCCGCCAAAAGAGTATTCCAAGCGATCCGCATCGAAGTAAACGGTGAACTGTCTGGGCTCTTCGAAGCGGTGCTTGCGGCGATCAAGCTGCTTGAAAAAGGAGGAAGAATCGCGGTTATAACCTTCCATTCTTTGGAAGACAGGATCGTGAAGCAAGCCTTCAAATATGCGGAAACAGAATGCATTTGCCCGCCCAAGACGCCGATATGCACCTGTGGAAAGGTGAGCGAAGTCGAGATCATCACGAAGAAACCCATCCTCCCGTCGGAGGAAGAACTAGAGATAAATCCACGCGCCAAGAGCGCAAAGCTCCGCATCGCGGAAAAAAAGTAATAAAAAGAAAAGGAGAGCATAGAATGTTAGTGCAAGATCGTGAAAGAGTAAGATACAATGACGATTACCGCGATTATGATTACGACTATAATTCTCGTAATCGTTCTTTCGCACGCTACGACTATGAAAGCGCTTATGAAGAAGAACGCAGCAGAACGTCAGACATCTATCGCGACTCCCTTATGAGTTCCTTGGAGAGACCGGCGGAGCATAGTCGTTTGGAGAGATCGGATGATCGTCGTTATGGCTTCTATCGCTCGAATATCGACGTCGCCGAGAATAACTACGATAAGTTCTGGGATAATAGAAGAGCGGGACAATCCGCAGTGAGAGAAGAGGCTCCGAAAAGGGGTAGGAGAAAGGCGATGATCGTCGCTTACATGATCCTCGCGGTGGTCGCGGTACTAGCGGTGACCCTTTCGATTGTCGGATTGGGCGGCAAAAAGGTAATGACGACAAACGAACAGCTCATGATGGAACCCCGTTCTGCAAGTGCAGAAGAAATTGAGACGACGGAGATCCCTGTCGTTGCGACAGAAAGCGTGAAGGAGACCGAAGTTCCGGTTGCTTCCTCCAATGAGAAATACATCGTGCTGAAAAGCGGAGAAAAAGTTGCTATCGAGATACCCGAGCAGCAGCAACACACTGAAGAAGAAGAAAAAGGATTCGACAAGTTTTGCAGCTGGTTGAACGGGGTATTCGGAGGCTGAATGTAATTGATATTTCATTCCGAATTTGCATTCAAAAGAAGGTTATTTGCAATGATGTTGCTGATAACCTTTATTTTTTTAACGGTAGCCGGTAAACTCTTTTATTTGCAGGTTATCGATGGGAAAACCTTACAGGCAAGGGCGCTCGATCAATGGACGAGAGACATCCCTCTCGGCGCCGTCCGTGGGAGTATTTATGATGTGAACGGAACAGAACTTGCTGGGTGCAATACGACGTATACTCTATACGTTCGTCCGAATGCGATGAAAGATCGGGAAAAATGTGCACAAGTGATCTCTTCCACTCTCGAAAGCGATTATGATGAGGTGCTACAGAAGATCTCCCGACGCGGCGTGTCTGAAATCACGGTGGCGAAAAAGGTAAGTAAAAAGCAAATGCAATCCATACTCGATGGCGGAGCGGAAGGCGTTTACTTTTCCGAAGAGGTGGAAAGGTACTATTCCTATGGGAATTATATGTCGCAACTCCTCGGATTCGTCAATGCGGACGGGGACGGACAGGCCGGTTTGGAATCATATTATAACGACTATTTGAAGGGTCAAGACGGGAAGGAACTTACCGAAACCGATCTTGTGGGAAGAGAACTTTCGGGCGAGCTATCCTATCTACCCGCAACAGATGGTTTGGATCTCAGATTAACAATCGACAGCACGATACAATTTTTTGCGGAAAATGCTGTAAATTCCGCATATAACGAGTATCATGCAAAGAGCGCGAACTGTATCGTGATGCATGCGAAAACGGGTGCGATCGCCGCGATAGCGCAAGCCCCATCTTTTGACCTGAATCATATTGACAGAAGTGATATTAACGCACTTTTTCAGAAGATGAAACTCAATGCGATTGCCTCGGTATATGAGCCCGGTTCCACATTCAAGATCATTACGGCGTCTATTGCGCTGTCACTCGGCGTGGTGAAAGAGTCCGATCGCTTTTATTGTGGTGGTTCCAAGACGGTGGACGGTAAGCGGATTCGTTGCTGGAAATCCATCGGACACGGGAGTCAAACCTTTTCCGAAGGAGTACAAAACAGTTGCAACTGTGTCTTTATGGAGCTTGCGGATCGTATCGGCGTGGAGAGGATGTACGACTATTTCGAGAAGTTTGGTCTAACAGCTAAGACGGGGATTGATTTTATGGGAGAAACGAGTTCGATTCTTCTGAATAAAGAGCAAGTAAAGACGGTGGATGCCGCTCGTATCGGATTTGGACAGGCGATCGCTTTGACGCCGATGCAGTTGATCGTAGCCGCCGCTGCGGCGGTAAACGGCGGGAATCTCGTCACACCTTATCTCCTTGACAGCGTGACCGATTCGTCGGGGCATATCGTAACGAGGAATTATCCGCAAATAAAGAAGCAAGTGATCGATTCTGATACCAGCGAAAGGATGCGTTCTCTCCTGAAAAACGTCGTTTCACTGGGTAGCGGAAAACTCGCAGGGGTTGCAGGATATTCCATCGGCGGTAAGACGGGAACCGCGCAAAAATATGAGAACGGAAGGATAGCTTCCGGGAAATACATTTCTTCTTTCATCGGATTCAGCACGGTGGAAGATCCGGAGTATATCGTCTACTTTTTCGTTGATGAACCGCAAGGGTATCGCTATTACGGCAGTTTGGTCGCCGCACCATACGTCGGAGAAATCTTTTCAAGGATCTTCGAATACAAAAAGATCCGACCGAGGGAAGAGATCGTCGAATACCATTATTCGACCATGCCGGAACTCGTTGGCGAGAGCGCAGGAAGTGCGCTCAAAGCTCTGGATGGTATTGGATTGCACTATGAGATTGTGGGGAGCGGAGGGAAGGTGATCGAGCAGTATCCTCGTTGCGGAGAGATCGTCAATGAGAGCAGCATCGCGCTGATCGTATTATCGGAGGAATGAGTATGGACGTGCAGGGAGTATTGAAGAATATTGCGATCGGGAAGGTCGTAAATTATCGTAACGTCGAGGTAGAAGGGATTTGCGCGGATAGCAGAACGCTGAAAAAGGGGGATCTCTACGTCTGTCTGCGTGGAGGAAAAGCTGACGGGCATTTATTCGTCGGTGAGGCGGAGGAAAAAGGCGCCGTCGCGATCGTCTCGGAGCAAGAAGTGGAAAGCTCTTTGCCACAATTCATCGTCAAAAACACGAGGAAAGCTTTGGCGCTGATCGCCGGAAACTTCTATCGAAATCCCGCTTCCGATTTGCACGTCGTGACGGTCGTCGGAACGAATGGGAAGACCTCGACGGTCGAGATACTCTCACGTATCTTCTCTTATGCGGGGCTAAAGACCGCGACGATCGGAACTCTCGGATTTATGATCGACGGACAACACACAGAAGGGGCGCTCACCACCCCCGATCCCATTGATCTGCATCGTAAACTCCGAGAGATGGCTGATTGTGGGGTTAAATACGTCTTTATGGAGGCTTCTGCACACGCGATTTATTACGACAAATTGGCGGGAATTAAAGCGAAAGCAACGGTTTTCACGAATATTACGCAGGATCATCTTGACTTTTTTCGCACGATGGAAGAGTATTCCGCGGTGAAACTATCCTATTTCAATCATGAGAATACCGCTCTTGCCGTCGTGAATTCGGACGATCCCTACGGGGTGCGCCTCATCACGAGCCATCCTGTCCCGACCATCAGTTACGGCATAGACAATCCCGCTGACGTCTTCGCGATCAACCTCAACGAAGAAGAGGATGGGCTCTCCTTCACGATGAATGCTTTTGATTGTATCGAAGAGATCCGCTGTCCTTTATTTGGCAGGTTTAACGTGTATAACGTGATGGCTGCGACAGCGACCGCGATGTATATGGGAATCGGGATCAAGACGGTCGCCAGAGCACTTGCTTCGATGCCCACCGTTCCCGGTCGATACGACGTGAAATACTTGCAAGGGCGTCGCGTCATCGTGGATTACGCACACACACCCGACGGATTGGAGAATCTTCTCTCCGACGTGAAGGAGCGATACGCGGGCAAAGTCATCACGGTCTTCGGTTGCGGTGGGAACCGTGATAAAAGCAAACGTCCGCTTATGGGGAACGTCGCATCAACTTATTCCGATCGCATCATCATCACGGACGACAATCCGCGTGACGAAGAGGAGATTTTCATCGCCGAAGATGTGAAGAAAGGGATTCCCCTGGGGGCCGAGGCGGAGATTCTTCTCGACAGAGAGGAAGCCATCAGACGGGCCTTTCTGTTGTCGTCGCAAGGGGATACCATCGTGATAGCCGGGAAGGGGCACGAGAGGACGATGGAGAAAAAAGGTGTGAAATCCCCGTATAGCGACTATGCGGTTTTGGAAAAATTGAGTCGGTAGGTGTTTTGGACAGGATGATTGCGATACGTTTGCTTTCGGCATTGGCGGTTTCTTTTCTCGCGGCGCTCTTTTTATCACCATTGGTGATCACTTCCGCACGCAGATTAAAGGTGGGACAACCCATCCTCTCATACGTGGAACAGCACGCCGCAAAAGCCGGGACCCCCACGATGGGGGGATTCATTTTCCTGATACCCGCCTTCTTAACCACCTTAGCTTTTACAGTCGTTGAGGGGGTTACGGTAGGATTGATCGCGGCATCCGTGATGATTTCCTTTGCCGTGCTCGGCTTCTTGGATGACTTCATTAAGATCAAGACGAAGGATAATCTCGGGCTGAAACCCTATCAAAAAATCATCGGACAAGCCGCCATCGCGGTGATCGTCGCGATCTATGCCTATCGTTCAGAGACGATCGGCAGCGAGATATGTCTGCCTTTTGTCGGAAAAACATTCGATCTCGGGCGTTGGTACATTCCATTTGCCGCTTTCGTCTTTTTGGCGCTCTCCAATTGTGTGAATCTGACGGACGGATTAGATGGCTTGGCTTCCGGATGTTCTTTGTGGTATGTGATCGCTTTTGCGGTCGTGACAGCTCTCACGATCCCACGTGGAGAAGGGGACACCCTCATTCTCTTCGATTGCGCCTTGATCGGCGGATTATTTGCCTTCTTGCTCTTTAATACCAATCCCGCTTCGATCTTCATGGGGGATACCGGTTCGCTCGGGTTGGGTGGTGCACTCGCGGCGATCGCGCTCTTTTCCAAGCAGCCGCTTCTTATCCCCATCGTTGGCATAATGTTCGTCGTTTCCGGCATATCCATTATCATGCAAGTGATCTATTTCAAGTGTACCCATGGGAAGCGTATCTTCCTGATGGCGCCCTATCACCACCATCTCGAGAAAAAGGGACTGGGGGAAGGGAAGATCTGTGCGATTTATTCGACGGTCACCTTGCTGATGGGGATACTCTCCGTCATCTCTGTTTTGGTGGGTATGTATGCGGTATCAAGGTAAAAACGTATTAGTTCTCGGAATCGGGAAGAGCGGCTCGGCAGTTTGTGATTTTTTGCAAGAAGAGGGAGCAGTGGTTGACGGATACGACGATTATCGATTATCCGAGCCTCCGGACGTCCTTTTATGCAAACGATATGATTTCTGCGTAATCAGCCCCGGCGTCTCTCTCGAACACCCGATGGTGCATTTGATCGCGGCAAATGGTGCGCCCATCATTTCCGAACTTGATCTCGCCTATTTGAACTGTCCTTCCGATCGTATCTTTGCGATCAGCGGCACCAACGGGAAGACGACTGCTTGCAAGATTCTCGCGGCGATGCTCTCCGAGGTGGGAAAGTGTCATTTGGTGGGGAATATCGGAGTTCCCTTTATCTCGAAAGTGAAAGAGATCGGTAGAAAGGATCTCATCGTCGTGGAGATGAGCAGCTTTCAGATCGAAGAGAGTCAAGATTTCCTCCCTTTTTACGCGGCGCTGACCAATCTCGGAGAGGATCATCTTGATCGTCACCATACGCCCGAACGATATCGAGAAGTTAAGCTTTCGTTATTGCATAGAGCGAAGCACGCAGTCGTTAACGGTGACGATCCCTATGAAAGAGAGATAAGAAAGGGGATTCGTTATTCTCGCGAAGATGAGAGCGCCGATTACTATCTCCGCGAACGAGAGATCGTTTGTCGAGGAGAAACTTACCGTTTGCCTCCCGTATCACGCGGGGAAGGGTACGATTGGGACTATCTTTGCGCCTTTGCTGTAGCTCACGACGCATTCGGTTACCGCAAAGGTTTTCTGAAGTGTTACGAGACTGTCGTGTTGCCACGATATCGGAATGAGTATATCGGAATGTTGAATGGTGCGAAGGTATTCAATGACAGCAAAGGAACGAATATAGACGCCACCCTCTTTGCGCTATCAGAGAGGAGAGAACGAACGGCGGTGATCCTCGGTGGCAGTGATAAAGGAGAAGATTATCGGCGATTGATGTGCGGCGTGGGAAAGGGTGCGAAGCGTATCTATCTCGTGGGCGGAAATGCGACCGAGATGTATCTCGCCGCGAGCGAGGAAGTTAGGCGGATATGCCTGTTGATGCCCGATCTGGAGAGTTGTGTAAGAGACTTTGCGGCGAGACCTTTGGAAGCCCTTCTTTTTTCACCCGCGTCCGCTTCTTTTGATCGGTATAAAAACTATGAAGAAAGGGGGCAAGCCTTTGATGAAATCTATCTCAAATACATATCTTACGAGTGAATCAAGAGCGCTTCCTCTCGGGAGGGAACTCTCCCCGGTTACTTCAATCGCGGAAAGGGGATACCGTCGATTGAATCTCAAAATTCTGCTTCTTACCTATCTCTTGTCTGTGATCGGACTCGTGATGATTTACAGCGCGAGCTGTTATGCCGCCGAGATGCACTTTGGCGACGCTTTTTACTACGTAAAGAAGCAAGCAATCGCCCTTTTCGTAGGGGGTGCGGCGATGTTCGGTACATCTCGTCTTTCTCCCGAAAAGTTGAAAAAGTGCAGATATCTGATACTGGCGATTTCCTTCGTTTTGCTTGGGATGATTTTCCTCCCGCAGGTCGGTGTGGAGAGCTACGGAGCGAGACGATGGCTCAATCTCGGATTTATGACGATGCAGCCCTCCGAAGTCGCGAAATTCGGCTATGTGATTTATGCCGCTTCTTATCTATCCGAGAAGGGCGTGGGAAAGATAAAAAATGTCTTCTTTGCGGCGTTTCCCGGGGTGTTGATGTGCGTCCTCATCATGCTCGAACCCAATATGAGCATCACGATGTGCTTGCTTTTCGTGATCCTTTTCATGCTCGTAGCGGGCGGGATCTCCGGCAAAAAACTCTTACTCCTCTCGATCCCCGTCCTTCTCTTGATACCTCTCTTGATTTGGCTCGAACCTTATCGGATGAAGCGGCTGATGGCATTTCTCGATCCGTGGGCGTCCCCTAAAGCGGAGGGATACCAATTGATACAGTCATATTATGCACTTTGTCGAGGGGGGCTCTTCGGCGTCGGACTCTTTCAAAGCAGACAAAAGTACCTGTTCCTGCCTTTTGCGGAATCTGACTTTATCTTTTCTGTGATCGGAGAAGAGCTCGGTCTCTTCGGCGCTCTCGTGATTGTGGGGCTTTTCGGCGCTCTCATCTATTACGGTTTCGTCACTGCGGCGAGAGCGGGAAACCGCTTTCACGCCCTCCTGGCGGCAGGCGTTACCTCCGTGATCGCGATACAAACGGGGGTGAATCTCGCGGTCGTGACGGGTTGTATCCCTCCTACGGGGTTACCCCTTCCTTTGGTCAGCGCCGGCGGGAGCTCTCTAGTCAGTTTCATGGCGGCGATCGGGATCCTTCTATCGATCAATCGGAAGGGTGGCAACTTTTCAAGGGAAAACCATAAGATGTAGTATCTTTGTTTCCCGGAGAAAAAAATGACCAGATTGTTGATAAAAGGCGGAAAGATACTGAAGGGCGAATGCGAAATCATGGCGGCTAAAAATGCGGTGCTACCCATCATCGCGGCCACCCTCATGACAAAAGAACCATGTGAGATTTGTCATGTTCCCAAAATCACAGACATCGTGAATATGCTGAAGATCATACAGTCGCTCGGCGCGGAGGTCACATTTGAAGATGGGTGTATACATATCGATAATTCGGGGGTGAATCAATACAGTGTTCCCGCCGATCTTGCGAAAGAACTTCGGTCATCTTTCTTCCTCTTAGGTCCCATCCTGTCTAAAATGCGTCGAGCGGTGGTGAGTTATCCCGGCGGATGCGACATCGGGTTACGGCCTTTGGATATCCACATGAAGGGGCTTCGTGAGATGGGGATCGCGGTGGAGGAGAGCCACGGCATGATGTACTGCGATGGCACCCGCCTCAAAGGTGCGGATATCGTCTTGGATTTCCCGAGCGTCGGGGCGACGGAGAACATCATGATGGCGGCGACACTCGCGAAAGGCCGTACGCGGATTTTCAATGCGGCGAAAGAGCCCGAAATCGTTGATTTGCAAAATTTCATCAATCAAATGGGCGGAAAGATATGCGGCGCAGGCGGAGGAAAAATTGAGATCGAAGGGGTGAGTAAACTGCACGGATGTCGTTATACGCCCATCGACGACAGGATCGCGGCGGGCACAGTGATCCTCGCGGCAGCGACTTGCGGCGGGGACGTCACCGTCCGAGGACGAGTCGCGGAGTATCTCGAGCCGCTATTATTCAAATTGAATAAAAGCTCTTGCTTTCTCGACGTACATAGTGATAGAATTGTCTTGAAGAATTATGCCCGTTCGCGCAATTTCGATAAGCTTGAGACTCAGCCTTATCCCGGATTTCCGACAGATCTACAGTCTCAAATGATGGTATGGATGTCGGTCTCTGAGGGCACCGGCGTGATCGTGGAAAATATCTTCGAGACTCGTTTTCGTATCGTTCGCGAGCTCAGGAAGATGGGCGCGATGATCACCGTGCAGGATCGTGCTGCGGTGATCCGCGGCGTGAAAACTCTTGAAGGTGCATCCCTTACCGCTTGTGACCTCCGTGGAGGCGCTTCCCTCGTGATCGCGGGGATGAAGGCTGAGGGATATTCGACCATCGATAACGTCGAGCATATCGACAGAGGATACGAAAGGATCGAAAGGATCTTCACTTCGCTCGGTGCGGAGATCAAAAGGTTGGAATGAGAAGGTCAAAAATCGTAATCGGAGTATTTGTCGGATTGATTTTGATCGTGCTTACGATCGTCCTTTTGGCGTGTACTGTTTTTATCATTCGTGACGTTTCCGTGGAGTCCGCCGTTCTTTCTCCTTTGCTCAATGAAGACGATATCATTTCTTCCAGTGGGTTGAACCGCGGTAGAAGCATTATTTCCATCGATAAGGATAAGATCTCGGCAAACATCGAGAAGGCGAATCCTTACGTAAAAGTGGAGAGGATCGAGAGGACCTTCCCCAGTAAAGTTATCGTGAAGGTAAATCTTCGCACGGGGATCATGTGCGTTCTCTCCGATGACGGTATCTATGCCGCCGTGATCGACTCTTCTGCGAAGATCTTGAAGGTGATTTCCGCACTGGAGATCGAGTCGCTCGCTATCACCGAGATAAAGGGCATCACGGTGAAGCTGTCCGAGCTCAGTCCCACTGAGGCTGTCGGTTCGATTGCTGCCTTTTCAGACGAAGACAGCGGCAAGATGCTTCAAGCAATCGCCGAAGCAGTCGAAGATCCCAATCTTCCTCTTTCGGGCACTACTTTCCGTACTTTATTTCAAGAGATTCGATTTGATCGGTATGAAGAAGGGAAGATTCGCGCTTATCTCAAGACCAATACCGGCGTTTCGCTTGTCTTGGATTCAGCTCTTTCGTCGAGTGAATTCGCTCAGCTTTTTTCCTGTATGATGCGCTTCGAGAATTTCGAAAGCAGAGAAGAGCTTACGAAAGGGTACATCATCTCTTACGACGATATCAACTGGTACTGGTACGAGAGTATTGATTGATTTTCGGTATAATGTATAGGCTTTTTCCTTTTCGGAAGGGCGTTTCCTTGTATTTCTCCGGTAAATTTCATAAAACACAGCCATTTCTCTATTGACTTATATATTTGCACTATATTATAATTATAAAATAAGGGAGGAAAGGCATGTCTCAATCGTCCGACGTGGTGGTTATCGATATCGGCTCCAAGTGCATATCCGCATATTGTGCGGAGAGACTGTCCGACGATAATTTTGCGGTCAAGAATTCTTGCGAGATTGAGTACAGCGGCTATGCGGACGGTGACTGGCTTAAGCCGGAAGAGATCCTGCCCTCGATCGGTAAATTGATCGAGAAGATCGAGCGCGGATCGGGCAAGATCAAGACGATCCATATCGGCGTTCCCGCGCAGTTCTGCACGGTGCGCACGGTGTACGACAAGATCGTCTTTCCTAAGCCGCGTCGTGTGACGCCGACGGATATTCGTGAGTTTATCGAAGCGAATGATCCCTTTCCCGAGTCTCCCTTCACCCGTATTCATGTGGATTCCGTTTATTACATGAATGATAGGGGGGAGCGCACCCATTCTCCCATTGGGACTCTGACCTCTTTTTTGAAGGCGCAGCTGTCCTATATCGGCGCGAGCACCGATTTCATCTCATTCCTTCGACAGGGGCTCATCCGTCGAGGGATCAAGACGGTTCGCTTCATGCAGTCGGAGTATGTCGCCGCGCTCAATCTCTTTTCGGAGGAGGAGCGTGAGAGTGGGGTGATCCTCGCGGATATCGGATACCTCGCGACTTCGGTGCTTTATATCGGCGGAGACGCCCTCTTGGATCTCAAGACCTTCTCCCTCGGTGGCGGCATCATCCCGATGGGGCTCTGCACCGCGCTGAATCTTCCTTACGATGTAGCTTCGTCCCTTGCCGCCAAGATCAATCTCGGTTATAAGGACGAAGGCGATTACACCCTTCGTTACGATACCGATACCTACGTCTATCCGGTCGAAGAGATCAATTCGATGGCGAAGGATTGTATCGGCTGTATCGTCTCTTACATTCGCAAGGCGATAAGCGGATTTCGATTCGAGACTTCGCCATATGCGACGATCTATCTGACGGGCGGAGGCTTCTCGGAGATCCGTTGCGCCAGAGATTATATTGCGAAGTGCTTCGCACGTACCGTCGAGATCGTGCAGCCTTCGACCCCGAATTTCGAGAAGCCCTACTATTCTACCGCGGTCGGACTCATCAAGAGAGCGCTTCTCATCGAGAAAGGAGAAAGGTTCGGCTTCTTTAAGAAGCTTTTCGGAATATAGGAGGTTATCTTATGGATGAATACCTAAGACAGAATGATTCGTATGCGGATTACGAGCCGGATGTAGCGCCGGAGCCTTTGACCGAGCGCGTGTGCAAGATTCTCGTGATCGGCGTCGGTGGGGCGGGTAATAACGCCGTGAATCGCATGATTCATGCCGGCATCGACAGTGCGGAGTTTGTCGGAGCGAATACCGATAAGCAGGATCTTATCTACTGTGCCGCGAAGAAGAGAGTCGTGCTAGGCGCCAATCTCACCAAAGGATTGGGGGCGGGATCCAATCCCAATATCGGCAAGAAAGCGGCGGAAGAGACGAAGGATGTGATTAAAGAGCTTTTGCAAGGCGTCGATCTCCTCTTTATCACCGCCGGCATGGGAGGCGGCACGGGGACCGGTGCGGCTCCTGTCATCGCAAGCATTGCTCACGATCTCGGCATCTTGACCATCGCTGTCGTGACCACCCCCTTCAAGTTCGAGGGTGAGCGCAGAATGGCGCAGGCGGAAGCGGGCATCAATGAGCTCAAGCAGTATGTGGATACCCTTCTCGTCGTCCCGAACGATAAACTTCTCGAAGTCATGCCCAAGGGAACAAAAGTTACCGAAGCCTTTTCCTATGCGGACGAAGTGCTTCGCCACGGCATCCAAGGCATCGCCGATCTCATCGTGAAGCAGTCGATGATCAATCGCGACTTTGCGGACGTGAAGACGGTGCTGAAAGAGAAAGGTTTCGCCCATATCGGCATCGGTGAAGCGGAAGGGGAGAACCGCACGGTGGAGGCGGTGAAGAAAGCGGTGAATAATAAACTGCTCGATACCAATATCAGCGAAGCGTCCGCCGCGATCCTCTTCATTTCCGGTGGTGAAGACCTCGGACTTGCCGAAGTCAATGAAGCCGGTTCGATGGTGATGCGCGTCTTGAATTCTGACGCCACCTTGATCTTCGGTGCGGACGTGAATCCCGCTCTCGGCAATCGCGTCGTGGTGACCATCATCGCGACCGGTTTTAAGCACGGTTCTCAGAAGCCGATGGATCGCTTCGTGAATCGCGGTAATTATCCGCCCATGCCCGTTTCTCCCAAATCGGACATTCTGCCCAATCCACCCGAGTCCCGTCAGTCTGTGCCTGATAGGCGTCCTCCCATCTCCGAAGGATATCCCAAGGATGACGGTGACGGTAGGATCCGCATCTCGGACAATGATCTCCCGCCTTTCTTGAGAAAGTTAAAGAGATAATTCATATATTCGAATCGGCGAGTTTCTTTTGGGGGCTCGTCGATTTTTCTTTTTCTCCTTCATCGCGGTTTCTTTCGTCCCAAATAGCGATTTTTCGCCCTCTATCGGATGATACAATCGAAGTATGATCATCTATGTGGAATGGGTGCTTTTCGATAACTTTTGTTTGGACTTTCTCCTTGCATATCTGACGTTGCGTGTGACGAAGGAGAAGATCCGATATCTTCCCATCCTTCTTTCGGCGACGGTAGGATGTGGATTGGCTCTTTTGAGTCCGCTGATTGATAACCTCATTTTTTTATATAAGATCGGGACGCTTTTTATCTGTTCTGCGCTTTTTTATCTTAAAAAAGATTTTAAAGGATATCTCGTGAATACCTTCTTTTATTCGGTGCTTTCTTTCTTACTTGCCGGCGTCATCGGATTTCTCCTAAATGGAAGTTTTTCCGGTGGGTTTATCGGCGTGAAAGCAGGCGGCGCGGTAGGGCTCATCTCGATAGCGGTGCTTTTTCTCTTGTATGTCATTCGACAAATCGGCGGATTGATCCGAGAGAAAAAGAGGGGAGGGAAATACGTCACGGCAGAACTTATCAACAGTGACGTTATCATTCAAGTCAGAGCACTCTTCGATACAGGAAATCTATTAACGGATGAAAATGGAGAAGGGGTGGTCGTCACCGACATGAAGAAGATCCGATCTCTCGGATCTCTCGAATCCTTCGGAGAAATGCAAGTCACGACCGCAAGCGGGAGCAAGGTGTTGAAGCTTGTGAAAATACCAAAGATTAAGATATATTCCGAAGAGGGGGAGAATATAATGACCAATGTAACGGCAGCCTTGTCCGATTTGCCGGATGAATACGCTTTGATACTGCCATGTGAGTAAAAAAGGAGAAGAATATGTTGAGGAGATTAAGAGACGTATTGCGTAAATTTTTAAGATATTTCGATCTCTTTAAGCGATGTGAGCAGATACAGTTTATTTATGGAGAATCCCTTCCCGCGCCTTATACGCCCGAAGAAGAAAAAGAAGCGCTTAAGAGGCTCTCAGAAGGGGATGAAAAGGCAAAAAACGAGATCATCGAGCACAATTTGCGTCTCGTGGTGTATATCGCGAAGAGATTCGAAGGAAGCGTGAGCGATATAAGTGATCTCGTATCCGTCGGTGCGATGGGATTGATGAAAGCGGTCAATTCCTTCGATCCGAAAAAGAATATCAAGCTCGCGACCTTCGCTTCTCGTTGTATCGAGAATGAGATCTTGATGTATCTCAGAAAAGTCGTGAAAAGGAGATGTGAAGTCTCCCTTGACGAGCCGATAAATGTGGACGTCGAAGGAAATGAACTGCTGCTATCCGACGTGATCGGTACCGATCCGGACGCCGTATATAAAGAGCTCGAACAGAAGGCGGAAATCGAAGAGCTTTATAAGAGTTTCTCCACATTGAGTAAGAGAGAGTTCGAGATCATCAAACTGCGCTACGGGCTGATGGATTGCGAAGAAATGACGCAGAAAGAGATCGCCGACATGATGGGGATTTCGCAGTCGTACATCTCTCGCTTGGAGAAGAAAGTGCTCGGGAAACTGAAGAAAGAATTGGCAAAATTTGTATAAAAAAATCGAAATGATTTCATAATACCCTTGCGCGCCTCGTTACATAGGAGGAAAATATGGCGCACAAGGTAAACGTTTGCGGGTTGGACACCAACAAGTTGCCCAAATTGTCCGCAAAAGAAAGCGAAGAATATCTCCTGAGAATCAAAGCGGGAGATCAAGAGGCAAGAGAAGTTTTTTTACTCGCAAATATGCGGCTCGTCCTGTCGATGGTGCATCGATTCTCCAATGCGACGGAAGATCCGGATGATCTCTTTCAAATCGGTTGTTTGGGGTTGTGTAAAGCACTCAATAATTTCGATCCGAAATTCGGCGTGATGTTCAGCACTTACGCCGTCCCGATGATCCTAGGTGAGATTCGTAGGTTTATTCGCGAATCCAATGGGATCAAGGTCAGTCGGTCGATGCGGGACACCGCCTATCGTGCGATGCAAGCGAAAGAGGCGCTTGAGCTCAGAAACGTCAATGATCCCACCCTTTATGAAATCGCGGAAGAGATGGATGCGCCGGTGCGGGAAGTGGTCTGCGCTTTAGACGCGATATCCACACCGCTCTCCCTTTATGAACCCGTGTCTGGGGAGGGCGCGGATTCCTTACTTGTAATGGATGGTCTTGTGGGTGAGAAGAATCCCGAGGAGGGTTGGACGGAGAATCTCGATCTGAAAAGAGCGGTCGGACATCTTCCCGAGAATGAGAGAGAAGTCATTCTACTTCGATATTATAAAGGTCGAACGCAGAATGAAGTCAGCCGTATCGCCGGGATTTCGCAAGCGCAGGTCTCTAGACTGGAGAATAACGCAATCAAGCGTCTCAGGGAGGAAATGGTCGGTTCTTAAAGAAGAAAGGGAGCACTTGCTTCCTTTTTGTTATCACCATTCCTTCAAGGCATATTCCCCGAAATCGCACATACAATCAAGTATGAATGAATTGACTTTTTGTGAGCTCAGAGGGAAAGAGATCGTAAACGTGGTGGACGGCAGGCGACTGGGTAGGATCGGCGATCTCGCTTTGAATTGTAATGGGCGGGTGCTCGGGATCATGGCTCCCGGAGATAAGTCTGCGATTAAGTCCTTCTCCGGGAAAGAGAGAGTCTTCATCCCTTGGCAAAATATCGAGAAGATCGGAGACGACGTGATTTTGGTCAATTTGATGGCGAATGCCTTTCCGACAAAATTCTGATAAAGAGAAAATTCTTGATTTATTGAGCAATATATAGTAATATTATAGCAAGGAGATATGCTATGAAATGCTTGTATTGCGGATCTTTGGACAGTAAAGTGATCGATTCGAGGATATCGGATGATGGTTCTTCCATCAGGCGTCGTCGCGAGTGCCTTTCCTGCGGCAGACGTTTCACAACCTACGAAACGGTGGAGCGTATCCCTATCTTCGTGATCAAAAAGGATGGGACGAGGGAGCTCTTCGATACGAACAAACTTCGCGGCGGCATCATGAAAGCCTGCGAGAAGCGCCCCGTGCCTTATGAGAGCATCGACAATCTCGTAACTGAGATCGAGAAGAGCGTCTACAATATCGGTGCGAATGAAATCTCCAGCGACAAGATCGGAGATGAGGTCATGAAAGGGCTTAAAGAGCTCGATCAGGTCGCATACGTCCGTTTTGCGTCTGTTTACAAAGAGTTTAAGGATATCGATACCTTCCTTTCCGAGATCGAGCATATCCTCGGTAAGAAGTGATGATTGAGCGCCTCTACGGCGGCGCGGACAAGCCGATTAGGAAAGTCCTTTCGGAGCTCTTTCCCGAAGTGCCGTATTCCGAGATTTGCGCCGCTTTGCGCAGGAAGGACGTGAAGGTGGACCGGAAGCGAGTGTCTTCCGACTCGATGGTCGTTTCCTCCGGTTCGACCGTTACGATCTACCCCAAAAAAGTAAAAGAAATCAAGTTTCTCTATGAGGACGATCAAGTCTTCGCTTGCTATAAGCCGAAAGGGATACAGAGCGAGGGCAGTCCTTCTTTTGAAGAGAGCGTCAGATGTTTAAGACCCGACGCTCGTCTTATGCACCGTCTCGACACCAATACGGACGGGGTCCTTCTCTTCACCAAGACGCCTTCCGCTTACAGCGCGGTTTTCGATGCGATGAAAGAAGGGCGGATCACCAAGTATTACGACGCCGAGGTTTACGGCGTTCCTCCCGTATCCAAGCCGACCGAACTTCGTTATTACTATAAAAAGGACAGTGAGAAAGGCAGGGCGATCCTTTCCGAATCGCCGAAAAGCGGGTTTCTACCAGTATCTCTTAGATTTGATATCAAGAAACGCACGCCCAACGGCGCGATACTCTCCGTAGAGATCCATAAAGGCAAAATGCACCAAATCCGCGCGATGCTTGCCTTCTACGGCTACTTCATCCTCGGGGACGGTAAGTACGGTTCGGATGAGATCAATCGCGCTCTCGGCGTCACCAAGACCCGTCTCACCGCATCGGCAATCAAATTCTCTTTCCCGTCCGATTCTCCCTTTGCATATTTGAACGAGATCACCATCTCTATTTGAATCACCGCTTGTACATTTTCAGCGGTACAAGCAATATTTCCCCTTTGAACGAATATATAAATAATACCTTGCCGAAAGGAGGTATTTTGTCGGTGATCGAGGGGATTTTGTCGCTTTTATCAAATGCTTTCTGTTTGACGGGATATATCGAGAAAAGCGGCGTTTTCCCAAAACCGCTCACCCCCGAAGAGGAGAGAAGATGTTTCCTCGCACTTCACGATCATGACGAAAGAGCGAGAGAGAAATTGGTCTCCCACAATATGCGGCTCGTCGTGCATATCGCCAAAAAGTACGTGGATTCGATGGATCCCTCCGATATGATCAGCATCGGTTCGATCGGCCTCTTGAAAGCGATCGATACCTTTCGTTGGGACAAAGGTACGCAGTTCGCCACCTATGCAGCCCGATGCATCGAGAATGAGATTTTGATGGCGATCCGTTCCAATAAAAAGCACAAAGTGTGCGTTTCCTTGACTTCAACAATCGGATCGGATAAGGACGGGAATGAGATCACACTCATGGAAACTCTCGAAGAACCGGAAGGAGATATCGCCTTGAAAGCGGAGAAAAGGGAGAGCGCAGAGACGCTTCGAGAGATCCTTAAGAATGTGCTTGACGACAGGGAGTATACGATCATTAAGTATCGCTATGGGCTGGACGGAAGCGACGTCCTTCCGCAAAGGGAGATCGCGAAGAAGCTTGGAATTTCTCGCTCCTATATCTCGCGCATCGAGACCAAAGTGCTGAATAAACTCAGGGACTATATCACGGAAAACGAGATCGACATATAAAAATCCCACCGCAAGCGGTGGGAGATGTGAGTTAATCTGTAAGCCGAGTTCTGTATTGGACGGTCATCTGTCTAGACGCACGGTTGCCAGTGCGTTCAAGCGAATGTCGGATAGTGGCGGACCGCTTTAACCTATCCTCTCTTGCACCAAGTGGGGTTTACCTGGCCGACTCGTCGCCGAGCCGCCGGTGAGCTCTTACCTCGCCATTTCACCTATCGCCGTTTCCGGCTGTATATTTCTGTGCACTTTCCTTGAAGTCGCCTTCACCGGTAGTTAGCCGGCACTCTGTCCTGCGGTGCTCGGACTTTCCTCATCTTTCGATGCGACCGTCTGGTTAACTCACGCGTGTATTATATCATCTTAAGGATATGGATTGCAAATGATTATTTTACAGTCAGGGAGTAAATACTTTCCGTATGATCTTTTATTTGGCGAACAAACTATTGAAACTCCTATCGCGTATCTCTTCAAAAAAAGGGTATGAATACGTCGCGAAAATGTCGGAAGAGGATATCGTCAGAAATGTCGGTTATTTGGCGCACGCTCTGAGAGATATCCGCAAAAAGGGCGCAGGCATCTCGATGTATCCCATCAAACTTGCTCTAAATCAAGGGTACAAGACTGTGATCGAGAAGGAAAAAGAGGGGAAGATAATCTTCGGCTTCGAGCGATGGCTTAAAGAGAACTTTCGTTTTTTGATCGGTTGTTTCACTGCGATCAAAGCTGAGCGATTTACCGATTTGCCGCATTGCGATGGGGTGCCACGGGTGGCGATTCTCGCCGATTTCATCGTGCGATATTCGGGAAATAAAGTGACGGAAGAGAAGATCAAGAAGATCACGGATGCTTTTAATGCCGTCACACCATTAACCTACCCGGAGATCGAAGGGCTTTTCGACGCGATACGATATCGGTTGCTTTTCGAAATATCTCTTTTTGCGGAACGGGCGATCTCCTACTTCGCAAGTGATAAACGCAGGAAGAATAAAAGGAATCTGAGGCGTTTCGCGAGTTCAGACAGCTTCCTCTGTTACTATGCGAATGCCTATCAGGATCGCGGGGTAGAGGAAGAACTGCCGAAAGAGATCGACTGGAATGGGGCGATGCTGGGCTTCGAGAATGTCCTTGCGTCAAATGAGCTCCTGATCTCGCGCTATATCGAATCTCTTCGTGCTTTGCCGAAAGGGGATGACGAGAGAAGAGTATCGTACAGTAAAACCGATTCCGTTTACGCGCGTGATCGCGATTATCGCAATATGAGCGCCTCCGCAAAGAAAGATTATCTCGCGAAAACCCATGAGATCGCTTCTCGTCTTAACGTGAAGGAGGAGGTGGTAGCATCTGCCGCACTGACCCTCGGAGACAGTCATGGGGTGCACTTCGGGGAGATGCTTTTCCATCATGCGAACGCTCTGCGAGAATATTTAAGGTCGGGACGGATTCTCACGCTTAAGGACGAGCAAACGGTGGTACAGGGAGGATATGCCACCGTCGTACTGCTTCTCACTTTGCTTCTATCGCTCTTTCCCGCTTTCTATTGGCGTACCACTCTGACTTATGCCGCCATACTTCCCATCTTCGTGATCGCGTTGCATCCCGTTGAGTATTTAATAAAGCGGTGGTCATCTCTTCGTGTGAAATCACGCCCCTTGCCGCAGATGGATTATGAGACTTTGCCGGAAGAGTGCAAGACCATCGTCGTAGCCAGTCGTTTTATTGCGTCGGAAAAGGATGCGGAAGAAGCGAGAATGCAAATCGAATCGCTTGCCTCGTCCTTCAGAGATCCTTCGGTTTCTTATCTTGTGCTCGCGGATTTCCCCGCATCCGATAGCGAATTTACCGAAAGGGACGGGGAACTGCTTGATTATATTCGCAAAATGAAGCGCTCCGAAAAGGTTTCTTATCTCGTGCGTAAAAGGGTGCAGAAGGGGGAGAAATATGTAGCTTATGAAAGGAAACGAGGGGCGATCCTCGATCTTTTTCGTGCGGTTTTGTCCGGTACATCGGAGCAATTTCACTTGATCGGGGATATGCCGGATGGGAGATTCGCCGTACTACTCGATGATGACAGCGAGCTTCTTCCCAGGACGATACGTGCCGCTGTGATGGCGATGGCGCACCCACTCAATGATCGATACGATCTGATGAGCTTCGGTGGTCGGATCAATCGTTTCTCACTCACGACATACTACTCGGAAAAGTTCGCGCGATCGTGTGGCGTGGACGCTTATCCCTTTTATTCGGATTATTATGCCGATCGTTTCGACGCAGCGCTGTATTGCGGCAAGGCGATCGTTCGTATCGACCGCTATTTTGAGAAACTGAAGAACTTTTTTCCCGATGGTCGAATCCTCAGCCACGATATCATCGAAGGTGCGGTGCTGAAATCTACATCATTAAAACGTTGTGTATATGAAGATGCCCCCTCCACCTTTTCGGGAGATCAGCAGCGCGAATCCAGATGGCAAAGAGGAGACATTCAACTCCTTCCCTATGCCTTTTGCAATCGGGTGAGGAATCGGGTAGGGGAGAGAGTAAAAAATCCTATTCAACCGATATATAAGTTGATTATTTTTATCAACGGCATTTCGGTTTTGCGGGATTTTATGACCTTTTCGCTCTTGATCGTCTGCTATTTCCTCGGAGCATTTCAAATGATGGCGTATCTATTGATATGTCATCTGTTTGTGTATTTGTATGCGGTTGTCGCTTCCCTTCGACTAATGGGAAAGGTGCGAATAGGGGAATTGATAAGAAGTGTATTATTCTCACTTTGGCTCTTTGTCGAATCTTTTATTATGATCCCATATCGTGCGCTGAACGGAGCTTTTCTATTTATTGCGACCTCGCTGAAAATGGCTTTTCGCAGTAAGAATCTGCTTGAATGGAAACCATTTCGTTTCACGCAAGGAGCAGGTGGATTCGAGGACGGTGCTCGACTACTTTTACCATCTTGGATCGTGATGACTCTTCTGATGATGGTTGCGGGAGATTATCGAGTATCGGTCGTCGTCTTGCTCTACTATATGTATGGGCTCTTTTTGATCATTTCCGGCAGATCGGTGAAAGAGAAGAAGGGGACGGAAGAGGAGAAGAAGATTCTGACCGCTCAAGCGGAGAAAATCTATCGCTATTTCTCCTCCTTTCATGATGCCCCCTTGATTCCCGACAATTTACAGATATTTCCCTATGCGATTCGTGCGAAGATGACATCTCCGACCAATCTCGGATTCGCATTCCTTGCCGAAGTGTGCGCCGCAAAACTTCAATTGATATCCACCGAAGAAGCGATATCGAATCTGATTCGATTGCTCGACAAGACGGAGAATCTGGAGAGATGGCGCGGGCATCTTTATAACTGGTACGACGCCGATAAGCAGACGGTGATGTCTCCTCGTGTCGTCTCGACGGTGGACAGTGCGAACTATCTTGCCTGTCTCATGGTGGTATCGAGCTTTTTCAATGAGGAAGGTCGGAGCGATCTCGCGGCACGAGCAGAGAGCCGGATCATGGAAACGGATTTTACCGCCTTGTATCACGAGGAAGACCGCGCCCTTGTGATCGTCAGAAATCTTTCGGAAGGGCGAGAGTGCGGCAGATACGATCTCTTGGCTTCCGAAGCGCGGCTCGCATATTATTTCCTCATCATGCAAGGAGTTGATCCCGCCTGTTATTTCATGCTCGGTCGAGAGTGTTCTCCTCGATATGGGAATACTCTCTTATCTTGGAGTGGGACGGCATTTGAGTATATGCTTCCGAGGATTTTTGTGAAGTCTCCGCGCGGCAGTCTTCTCTACGAGCAGGAATATCGTTCGGGAAGGGCGCAAATCGAGGACAAGAGCGGGGAGTTGTTCGGTCGATCGGAGTGTGGATACCACGAACTCAATGACGCCACCGCTTATCGATATAAGGCGGTAGGGTGCGCCGCGCTGGCACTTTCGGAGGAGAGAGAAGATGTGATCGCACCGTATGCGAGTTATCTCTATCTGCCTCTTTTCCCCAAGCCTTGTCTTGAGAATCTGAATAAGATTCGTCTTTATGGGGCGGAAGGAGAATACGGCTTTTATGAGGCTGTCGATTTCGCGAGAGAAGGGAAGATCGTGAGAAGTTTCATGACTCACCATCAGGGGATGTCGCTCGCCGCGATCACCAATCGAGTGTGCGAGGATGAAATCTGCCGTCTCTTCTCTCTTTCTCCTCGGATGAGGAGTGTGAGGCTTCTTCTTGCCGAGGAGAATATTCACACCAAACCACCGAAAATATATCTTGAAAAGGGTGGGAAAGATAAGGTCGCACCGACCATCCATGAGACACCTAGTCTGATCCCTTCGGCGCTCCCCTTTTCGGATGGACGGTACACGTTATGGATGGATTCGCTCGGTCGCAGCAGTGCCAGTCTCGGAGGACGGGAGTTGAATGCTTTCTGCGAGTATAAAAGGGAGAAAGGGGGCATCTTCGTCCAGATCAAGGAAAAAGGCCGGATCACTTCTCCGTCTTATTTCCCTTGTGGGGACGCGTCCTGCAGTGCGGAGTTGTCGGAGAATGGGATTCGATATGTCGGATCGGACGGCTCTGTCATGGAGGGGTATCCTTTGAAAGGATACGAGGGGGAGATGCGACGAATCACCCTGAAAAATGAAGGAGAGACGCCTCGGCATCTGACTCTTTCTGTTTATTCGAATATGATACTCAATACACGTGACGCCTATGATTCTCATCCCGCCTATTCCGATCTCTTCCTTCGCGCTGAATACGACGAGAAAAGAGATGCCGCCTATTTGTGGCGAAGAGACGGTGAGGGGAAGACGCCGATCGGCGCCGCGATGCTTGTGAAGGGTCTCGGTGAATTAAGGTATAATTGTAATCGATATAACGTAATCGGACGTGGCGGAGATTATCGCGCGGATTATGCGCTCGGTGTCGAGAAAACGCTCGCTCCCAAGGAAGGGGACGTACTATATCCTTGTTTTGCGTTCTCGGGTACGCTCGAGATCCCGCCATTGGAAGAAAGGACTGTGTATGTCCTTCTCCTCGGTGGGGAGGATAAGGGCGCTCTTTGCGACCGAGTGGACAAGCTGGATCTCGCTTATCGGAGCGGCGCTTTAGACCTACTCGGACGGGCAGAAAGAGCAGACAAAGTTGATCTCCCGCTCTTGGCACGCACATTCGGTAGGTTGCTCTATGAATCTCCGACAGAGGAAGCTCTTTCGACCATCTATGAATCGAGGGAAGTCCTTGAAAAAGCGGGAATCGACACGAGCCAAGATATCCTCTTTTATCGAAAGGAAGGTGTGCATTCCACAGAGGAGATAGAGGAAATCTCTCGAATCAGTAAGAGGATAAACGATTGTGGTTTTCCACACACGCTTGTGATCGGTTGCGATCGAGTGACCGGTGCCGGAATGGACAGCGTGGAATCGACGAAGCAACTGCTTGATTCTCTCGAGATACGCGGTGTGATCGTAAGCGGAGAGATGATTTTACAGGCGGAGAAAGCGGCGCTCATCATCTTTGGACGGGAAGAGAAAAAAGGGGAGCCGATAACGAATGAGCACTTTGATTTGCCTGAGATCCTTCCCGTCGGTGAAATTGAGATTAAGTGCGGGGAAGGCGGCTTTCTTTCGGAAGGATATGCCGTTCGTCCTTTCGGTAAGGAAACTCTTTTACCTTATACGAACGTCGTGGCGGGACTGCAAGGTGGGTTTATCGCGACAGAACGCGGAGGCGGCTTTACTTTCGGTAACAATGCGCGGGAAGAAAAGCTCACGGTTTGGAGCGGCGACGCGGTGGAAGACACGCTTTCCGAGACGCTCTCGCTGACTGTCGGCGAAAATAAATATCTGCTGAATGGTTCGGGATGTGTCCATCGAATCGGGAGCACGGTCTATTCGCATCGGATTTGCGATAGTGCTGTTCGGGTAGAAGAGTATCTCGTTGCAGATGGCAGAACCAAGGTTTATGATATTTTGATTTCTTCTGATCTTCCGGAAAACGGTGTCCTATCGTTATCTTTGATAACGGCGCTCGGGTGGCGTTTCTCCGATCGCGTCTTCACCCTTTGTGAAGAAGGAAGCTACACCCTTTTGCGCGCAGATACAGGGAAAAGCGCTTTTCTTTATTCTCCCGACTGCGAATTGGTCTATTCTCCTCCGAAAACAAAAGGCGAGCGGTTGACTTTTCGACAAAAGGTCCCCATCCGCAAAGGGCGTTATCGTATTATGCTCGGAATCGGGCAGAGAGAAGAGATTTCAGAGGAAGCATTGCCGATAGCGCGAGCCAAGACCTACGCCGAGCTTTACGTCAATAGAATCCAAGCGGAAACGGGAATCGCCTCCTTGGATCGATTATATAATCGAATGATACCTTATCAAGTCCTGAGTTCGAGGTTAAATGCGCGTTGCGGGTTCTATCAGTGTGGCGGAGCATACGGATTTCGAGATCAATTGCAGGATTGCTTGGCACTCTTGATCTCTGAGCCGGGAAGGTGCCGAGAGCGCATTTTGGACGCCGCTTGCCATCAATACGAAGAGGGCGACGTCCAGCATTGGTGGCATCCGCCGCGGATCGGGGTGCGCACGAGGATTTCGGACGATCGTTTATGGCTCGTCTATCTGACCGAGCGATATATAGAAGTGACGGGAGATCATGCTCTTCTCGACGTCGAGATTCCTTTTCTCTCCTCGCCGCCATTGGCTGAAGGGGAGATCAGCCGTTACGAAGTGCCGAATATAGGAGAGAAGGGGACTCTTCGTGAACACTTGCTTCGTGCGATTCGTATTTCTTTGTCTTACGGCGAGCACGGGCTTCTCAAGATGGGTAGCGGTGACTGGAATGACGGATTGGATCGCGTGGGAGTAAAAGGTCGAGGAGAGAGCGTATGGCTAACCCTTTTCGCCCGAAAGGTGATCGAGGACGCGACACTTTTCTTCTGTGACGCCGATCGCTTATTTTTGCATAAGGAAGTTGGGAAGTTGGAGAGTGCTCTTCGTCCTCTTTTGAAGAACGGTCGGTTTCCTTTGGCTTTTGCCGACGACGGTTCCTGGCTTGGGTATAAAGATAATCCCGCCTGTACACTTGCGCTCAACCCGCAGACTTGGGCGGTGATCGCCGGTGGGGTGAAAGAGGAAGACGCCTTACGCGCTCTCGATACCGCATCTGCACTCATCGATGAACGCTACGATCTTATCAAGTTATCCACACCGCCCTTCGATCTTTCCGCCGATTACGGTTACGTTGCCGCCTATCCGAAAGGAGTAAGAGAGAATGGTGGTCAATACACGCACGCTGCCGTGTGGTATCTGAAAGCGCTGTTGATGGCAAGGAGGAAGGAAGAGGCATATCGCATTCTTCGGTCGTTGAATCCGATTCTTCGTACCGATTCGGAGGAAAAGACCGTGCGCTATAAGGGAGAACCTTACGTCCTTGCGGCGGATATTTACGGCGCAGAGCCTTATCAGGGTCGAATGGGCTGGAGCTGGTATACAGGAAGTGCCGGTTGGTTGAAGTACGTCATCACCGAAGACTTTTTTGGGATCAGAAAACGGGGCGATCGTTTGTTTGTGAAGCCTTGTTTTCCCGCCTCTTTCGATCGATTGCGGGTGAAAATCCGTTTGCCGGAGAAGCGAATCGTGATCGATTATGCGCGGAGCGATAAGGATAGACTCTTCTTGGAAGGAAGGGAAATCGAAGCGCTTGATCTCGGAGAAGAGGGGGAAGAAGTGAAGCTCCTTTGCCACTTTCGTTGATAGTTCTTGCTTCTTAAAGGATAATGTGGTATCATTTCCACATGGACTTATTCGATTTTTCGGGGAATACCAATAAAGTGAAGCCGCTTGCCGAGCGGATGCGTCCTCGTACTCTTGAGGAGTTTATCGGGCAGAAGCATATCGTGGGAGAGGGGACTCTTCTGCGTCGTGCGATCGCCGCGGATCGTCTCGGTAGCTGTATCTTTTACGGCGTCCCCGGCGCCGGTAAGAGTAGTCTCGCGAATATCATCGCAGAGACCACATGTTCCCATTTCGAGAAGTTGAATGCCGTGTCGAGCGGCGTTGCCGATGCGAAGAAAGTTATCGATGAAGCGCGCGATCGCTTGAAGCTCTACGGCACGCGCACCTATCTTTTGCTCGATGAGTGTCATCGTTGGAATAAGGCACAGTCCGACTGTATGCTCTCCGCCATCGAGGAGGGTGTAATCACCTTCATCGGTTCCACGACGGAGAACCCGTTTATAAGCATGACGAAGGCGATCGTTTCGCGTTGCCGTCTTTTTGAGTTCAAGCCGCTCTCTTCGGAGGATATTATCTCCGCGCTTCGCCGTTCTTTAACGGACGAAAGAGGACTCAAGAACTATCGTGCGGAGTGTGAGGACGGCGTGCTTGCGCACTTTGCTTATGCTTCGGACGGAGATCTGCGTATCGCCTATAATTCTCTTGAGCTTGCTGTGATCACGACCCCACCGGACAGTCGCGGCGTCATCACCATCACGAAAGAAATCGCCTCACAATCGGTGCAGAAGAAGTATCTTTCCATCGATGAGAGCACCTATTACGACATGATCTCCGCTTTCTGCAAGTCACTGCGCGGTAGCGACAGCGACGCCGCCGTCTATTGGATGGAGCGCTTGATTTCCTCGGGATGCGATCCCCTCTTGATTTGCCGCAGACTCATCGTTCACTCTGCGGAGGACGTCGGCATGGCGGATCCCTATGCGTTGACTATCGCCGTTTCCGCGCTGACTGCGATGCAAAATATCGGATTGCCGGAAGGGCGCATTCCCCTTACGGAAGCGATCATTTACGTATGCGAAGCCTCTAAGAGTAATAGCGTGGTGACCACCCTTGGCGCGGCGCACGACGCGGTGGAGCGCACCTATGGTGACATCGTTCCCACACACTTGAAGGACGCGAACTATAAGCAGGATAAGATCGAAGGATACAAGTATCCACACAGCTACGGCGGATGGGTGGAGCAGCAGTATCTGCCTGATCAGATCAAAGACGAGCACTTCTATCATCCCTCCGAGAATGGCTTTGAAAAGAGTTTGGTTCGCGCGAAGGTCGTGAAACGCAATAAGGGTTGAAAAGTTTGTTTTTTTCATTACCTTATGATAAAATAAAGATATGAGAGTACTGTGCTTGGATATCGGCGACGTCCGTATCGGCGTCGCAATCAGCGATCCTCTTGGGATCAGCACGAACGGGATCGAAACGCATCATTCGGAAGGGAAAGAGCGAGACGTCGCTTATTTCGCGGAGATGGCGAAGAGTCGCGGTTGTGAAAAGATCGTGCTCGGTCTTCCGCTCAATATGGACGGAACGGAAGGGGATAGAGCTACGCTCGTGCGTGATTTCGGTTCGGCTCTGGAAGCGAAGTCCGGGCTCCCCGTCGATTATGAGGACGAGAGGCTGACAACGGTAGAAGCGGAAGAGATGCTCATTGAAGCAGGTCTGACGAGACAGGAGCGCAGAAAGGTAATCGATAAGGTAGCGGCGGAGATCATCCTGCGCAGTTATCTGAATAAATAATAAGAGGAAATTATGAGTAAGAAAATCGATAATGAAGAAATGGATATGATTACATTGACCGATGAGAACGGCAAGGAGGTACAGTGTGAATTTCTCGATACCGTCGAGCTCAACGATAAGCTGTATTGCGTGGTACAGCCTTTGACTGAGAGCGAGGAGTATGAGGAGGGCAGTTGCTATATCTTCCACATCACCGATAACGGTGATGAGACGGTGGATTTGACCCCCATCGAGGACGAAGAAGAGCTGAATGCCGTTTTCGAGAAGTTCCTCGAGAATAATTCCGACGAGGGATGTTCCGGAGATTGCAACGGCTGTTCCGGTTGCTGATCGCCTTCGCAAAAATGTTTAGGGAAAGTATTTCGGGAGGCTCTTCCGCGATACTTTTTTTATAAAAAAGGTATATTATATAAAAATGGGGCTGAAAATCGTTGCAAAACCCTTTTTAATATGATAAGATGATATAGCTAAAAAAGCACCGCGGTCGAGGTCGTACTGTTGCTCGTTTGAGTTGTGGCGGCCGCAGAAGTCGCGGGAAGAAAAAACAGGAGGATTTTTTATTATGTCAGTTATCACCATGAAACAGCTGTTGGAAGCGGGCGTCCATTTCGGACACCGTACCTGCCACTGGAACCCGAAGATGAGCAAGTATATCTATACTGCTCGTAACGGTGTGCACATCATCGACCTTGAGAAGACAGTCGTTGAGATCGAGAAGGCGTATGCTTTCGTGCGCGACGAAGTCAAGATGGGCAAGAACATCCTTTTCGTCGGCACCAAGAAGCAGGCGCAGGATGCGATCAAGGAAGAGGCGGAGCGTTGCTCGATGTATTACATCAACCAGAGATGGCTCGGCGGCACTCTCACGAACTTCAAGACGATCCGCACCCGTATCGAGAGACTCAATCGTTTGAATCAGATGGAGCAGCTCGGCGAGTTCGAGCTTCTTCCCAAGAAGGAAGTGGGTCTCCTCCTCAAGGAGAGAGATATCCTCGAGAAGAATCTCGGCGGTATCAAGTATATGCGCCAGCTCCCTGATCTCCTCTTCGTCGTGGACGTGGATAAGGAGCACCTTGCGGTTGACGAGGCGAATAAGCTCGGCATCCCCGTGGTGGCTCTCGTGGATACCAAGTGTAATCCCGACAATATCACCTGCGTGATCCCCGGTAATGACGATGCGATCCGTGCCGTGAAGCTCATCGCTTCCACCATCGCGAATGCCGTCATCGAGGCGAAAGAAGGCGTCGAGTTCAGCGTGTCCGATGAGGACGAAGAGATCACCGAAGCCCCCGCAGTCGAAGAAGTGACCGAAGAAGCGGCCACCGAGACGGCGGCTGAGGAAGCGCCCGCGCAAGAATAATCGGAGGTAATGATGATGTTTACAGCGAATGATGTGAAAGAGTTGAGAGAGAAGACCGGCGTCGGTATGATGGACTGCAAGAAGGCGCTTACCGAAGCAAACGGCGACATGGAGAAAGCGATCGAGATCCTTCGTGAGAAGGGTATGGCGACTGCTGCCAAGAAGGCGTCGAGAATCGCCGCTGAGGGCGTGGTTGCCGCTTTGATCGAAGGAAATGTCGGCGCTCTTGTCGAGGTCAACTGTGAGACCGATTTCGTCGCGAAGGGCGACGCATATCAGTCTTTCGTCGGCGGGATCGCGAGCTACGTCGTAAAGAATGACGTGGCTGACGTCGATGCCCTTATCGCCGCAAAGCAGAGCGATATCATCGAAGCGACCGCGAAGATCGGAGAGAAGATCTCGGTTCGCCGTTTCGTCAAGTACGCAACGGAGGACGGCATCCTCGAGAGTTATATCCATATGGGTGGTAAGGTCGGCGTGCTTGTGGAAGTCACCGGTGCCGACACCGAGGCGTCCCGTGCTTTTGCGCATGACGTCGCATTGCAGATCGCCGCGGCGAAGCCTTCGTACGTCTTGAGCTCCGAAGTGCCGCAGGCAGAGCTCGACAAGGAGAAAGAGATCTTGACTGCCCAGGCGCTTAATGAAGGCAAGCCCGCCGCGATCGTCGAGAAGATGGTCCTCGGCAGGATCAATAAGTACTACAAGGATGTCTGTTTAATGGATCAGCAGTTCGTCAAAAATCCCGATATGTCCATTAAGCAATATATGGCTTCCGTCAATAAAGATAACGGCTTGAACCTCTCGGTCAAGAGATTCGTTCGTTTCGAGATGGGCGAAGGACTTGAGAAGAGAGTGGATAACTTCGTTGACGAAGTGATGAGCCAAATCAAGTAATCGACAGCGGAGAAGGGCAATCAATCTTGCCCTTTTTTGTAAGAACAAACGATGCGAGGTTCAGCATGGCAGTGTATCAGAGAGTTATCATCAAGATTTCGGGCGAAGCGCTCGGCGGAGACAGCGGATTCGGATTGGATCCGAATACGATCGATAGGATCGTTACCGATATCATTCAGATCAAAGAGGCGGGGGTGCAAGTAGGTATCGTCGTCGGCGGTGGCAATTTCTGGCGTGGCGGTAAGGCGAAGTTTATGTCCGATCGTGCCACAGCTGACCATATGGGTATGCTTGCGACGGTGATGAATGCCCTCGCACTGCAAGACGCTTTCGAGCGAAAAGGGGCAGATACCCGCGTGATGACGGCACTCACCATAACCCGCGTGGCTGAGCCTTATATCCAAAGGAAAGCAATCACCCATCTGAATAAAGGCAGGATCGTGATCTTTGCTTGCGGCACGGGTAATCCCTATTTTACGACCGATACCGCGGCTGTGCTCCGTGCGGCTGAAATCGGCGCCGGTGCGATCCTTCTCGCGAAGAATGTGGACGGTGTCTATGACAGCGACCCCAAGACCAACCCCAACGCCAAGAAGTTCGATACGCTGAATTATCTCGACCTTCTTTCCAATCACCTCGGCGTCATGGATTATACCGCCGCGTCTCTCTGCATGGATAATAAGATCCCTCTGATTGTCTTCGGACTCAAAGACGAGGGAAGTATCATGCGGGCGATCAACGGCGAAAAGATCGGGACCTTGATTCATTGATCGGTACCCGGCGCTAATAATTACTGTAACGGGAGATAAGTATATGTCATACGATATTATGGAAGTTTTGGAAATCTTGGATGAATACGAGACCGCGCTCAAGAAGTCGGTGGACGGCTATAAAGCGCACATTTTGAACATCCGCGCCGGTAGGGCGAATCCCCATATCCTCGATAAGGTGATGGTGGACTATTACGGCACCCCGACTCCCCTCAATCAGATGGGTAGTATCTCCGTTCCCGAAGCGAAGATGATTATTGTCTCGATCTGGGATAACAGCGCTCTCAAGACGGCGGAGAAAGCGATCATTGACGCGAATATCGGTATCACCCCGACCAATGACGGCAAGGTGATTCGTTTGATTTTCCCCGATTTGACCGAGGAGCGTAGACAGGCACTCGTCAAAGAGCTGAAGCAGACCACCGAGAATGCGAAGGTCAATCTCCGCAATCACAGACGAGACGCGAATGAAGGGCTCAAGAAGCTCAAGAAAGATTCTTTGATTACAGAAGACGATATGAAGTCGCTCGAGAAGGACGTAGACAAACTCCTGAACGACTATAACGCCGAAATCGAGAAAGCGTTCAAAGATAAGGAAGGAGAGATCCTGAACGTTTAAGGGAGGTCGAATGATCCCTACGCATATCGCCTTTATCATGGATGGCAACGGCAGATGGGCGGAGCGCCGCCATTTGCCGCGAAAGTACGGGCATAAAATGGGGACGGAAGCGCTGAAGAAAGTCGTGAAGGCGGCGAACAAACTCGGCGTACGTTACGTCACGTTTTATGCTTTTTCTACTGAGAATTGGTCTCGACCGAAGGAAGAGATCGATTATTTGATGGATACTTTCCGCAAGTTTTTGAAGGATAAGAAGGCATACGAAGGTACGGACTATAAGCTTGTTTTTATCGGAAATTTAGGGAGATTCCCGTCTGATATCCGAGAAGAATGCGAGCGCATTATGCTCGAGACCAAAGAGCAGTCCGGAATCACTGTCGTCATCGCTCTTAATTACGGTAGTTGGGAGGAGATTACCACGGCTGTGAATCGCCTTTTAGAGACCGGGGAAAACGTCGTCACGGAAGAGTCGATCAAAGCCTCTCTCTATACAGCGGATATCCCTTTTCCCGATCTTGTGGTGCGTACGGGCGGAGAGATCCGTCTCAGCAACTTTTTGCTTTTGCAATCTGCTTATGCAGAGCTGATTTTCACGAAAACGCTTTGGCCTGATTTTAATGCCAAGGAATTAAAAAAAGTCATTGTCGAGTATTCGTCGCGTGAACGTAAGTTCGGCGGATTGGGGGAAGATCATGTGGAAGCGTAACGTTACGGCGGCGATTCTCATCGCAATCACCCTCTTTTTCTTGCTATATCTCCGCACATTTCTCGTCGAGCTTGCAGACGTCCTATTTTACGCCTTTATGCTCTTCGGCGCGTACGAGATGTGGCAAGTAGGGGGTAAGAGCGGGTATCATGCACTTCCCATTCCGATTTGTTTCTTTGCGCTCACTCTCTATCCTGCATTTTGGTTCTTCTCGATCGGAGGCGTTTTCCTCGCGCTCTCTCTTTCGGTAATTTGTGCTTTTATCGATTTCGTTATCGAGAGGAAGAAATATGCGCTGAACGATCTCTTGTACACATTCTTGATTTTTCTCTATCCCATGATGCTCTGCGCGTGTTTTCTTTATATCAATCACACGGCAGGGAATCTGCTTGGGATCTTTTACGTAATCCTCGTGACCTCTCTTTCCGACGCCTTTGCGCTCTTCGCGGGGATGCTTTTCGGAAAGAAAAAACTCATCGAAGACGTCAGCCCGAAGAAAACGGTCGCAGGGCTTTACGGCGCTTATTTCGGCGGTTTGGTCGGAGCGACGGTTGTCTTACTCCTCTTCGACGTATTTGGCGTATTCGCATCTTTCGGGAAGGTGGGACTTCTTCATTTGTCCGATACATTATCTATCTCCATTCCGATCTATTACGTTCTCGCGGTTCTCTCTACCACGCTCGCCGTATTTGGCGATCTCGCTGCTTCTTTACTCAAAAGAAAGATGGGGATCAAGGATTTCGGGAAGATCTTCCCGGGGCATGGCGGCGTTATGGACAGGCTTGACAGTTTACTCTTCGTCGCGCCGCTCTTCATCGCCTTTTTCACGATTTATCAAGGGGTGATCGCATGAAGAAAGTCGCAGTTATCGGAGCTACCGGATCGATCGGGAAGCAGGCGATCGACGTGATGTCAAGGCTGGAAGGATTCTCCCTTTCCTTGATTTCTTCGCATCACGATATCGAAGGACTCCTCTCTCTTGCCAATCTTTATCGTGTTCCCGTGGTGTGTTATACGGGTTCGGAGATTTTTCCAGAGGAAAAACTTGAATATCCTTGCCTTCTTTTTACCGGATCGGACGCATTAACGAAAGGCGCAGAGGAGGCAGATTACGATATTTTCCTGAATTCCGTCGTCGGAATTGCGGCATTGAAGCCGACCTTGATCGCGATGGAGAAGGGGGCGAGGATCGCCTTATCCAATAAGGAGATGCTTGTATCCGCCGGCGCATACGTGATGAAGCGTGCGAAAGAGCTCGGCAGTGAGATTATACCGGTAGACAGTGAGCATTCGGCGATTTTCCAATGTTTGACTGCGGGACGAGCCGCCGATCTAGACGCTTTGATTATCACTTCGAGTGGTGGTGCCTTCCGCGACGTGCCTCTCGATCGTTTGGACCAGATCGATCCCAACGAAGCTCTTTCTCATCCCAACTGGAATATGGGGAAAAAGATTACGGTTGACTGCGCGACGATGATGAATAAGGGATTCGAGGTCATCGAAGCGATGCATCTCTTTGCCGTGCCTATCGATGAAATTGAGACGGTGCTTCATCGCGAGAGCGTCGTGCACAGTATGGTCAGGTTCCGTGACGGTAGCGTGATCGCGCAGATGGCGTCTCCCGATATGCGTCTTCCCATTCAATATGCGCTCACATATCCTAACCGTGCAATTTGTCCGGTAAAACCGTTGCCATTACCGCTGAATCTTTCTTTTGAGAAGGTCGACGAGATGAGATATCCTTGCTTCAAGGTTGCACTTGACGCGGCAACTCGCGGCGGACTCTATCCTGCGGCAATGATGGCTGCCGACTCTATCCTCGTCCCGGCTTATTTACAGGGAAGAATCAAGTATTCCGATATTCCCGCGATGCTTTGCCGTGTGCTTGATCATTTTTCCCTTAAGGGAGCGTACGATCTATCCGACGTGTTTTACATAAATAACGAAGCGGAAAAATATACTCGTTTAGTGGTGGATGGTGAAGTATGAGTAATTTGGTCGGAGGTGCAGGGCAAATCGCCCTTTCGATATTGGTTGCGATCGTCGCTCTGATGGTGATGATCTTGGTGCACGAATCGGGGCATTATCTTCTCGGTAAAGCACTGAAATTCAAGATTAACGAATTTTCCATCGGGTTCGGGCCAAAATTGATTTCGCATAAGAATGAGAAGACAGGCGAACTCTTCTGCATTCGCGCCATCCCTCTCGGCGGTTTTTGCGCTTTTGAAGGAGAGGATAGCGAGAGTACTGTTGACGGTGCTTTCAATAGTCAGAAACCCTGGAAGCGGATCATCGTGCTACTTGCCGGCGTCACCTTTAATTTCATTTCCGCAGTGTTGATCCTGACTGTCCTTTTCGCGACATACGGTTATACCCTTCCGCAAGTGGATTCTTTGAATACGCCCGTATCTGAGATCGAGCAGAATTTCGAGGTAGGGGACATCATTTATCAAGTGAACGGAAAGAACGTCTATTCGGTTATTGAGACGAATATCTCCACACTCTTTTCTCAGAGCGGGGAAACGGCGGAAGCTGTGGTCATTCGCAACGGTGAGAAGCTGAAGATTACCGTGCATAAAGGCACTTTTTCCTCTCAAATCGAAACGGAAGACGGGGTAAAAGACAGCACCTATACGGGATTCGGGATCAATATTCGATCCGCTGAGTACAGGATGGGATTTTTCGAGTCGCTCGGAAGGAGCTTCGTGTTTATTTGGCAGCTCGTGATCGTGACCTTTAAGACCCTCGGCGGTCTGTTCACCGGTGCGGTCGGACTCAAAGGGCAGGTGGGCGGCACGGTGACCAGCGTCGCCGCCATGGGAAGTGTGACGATGGCGCTCGGATTCCGCGGCGTTCTTTTGATGTTCGGTATCATGAGCGCAAGCATCGCCTTGATGAACGCCTTACCTTTCCCTGCGCTGGATGGCTGTCGCGTGATATTCGTGCTAATCGAAATGATCTTCCGCAAGCCGGTCAACCGCAAGGTTGAGGGAATCATCCATACCGTCGGCATCGTGATCCTATTTGCATTTGCGATTTTGTGTGATATACTGAATATCGGGACGATTGCCAGTCTCTTCTGACCATTATGACGAAACGCATAAGGATAAAAGATCGTTTTATAGGCGGGAACGCCCCCATTACGATCCAATCGATGACCAATACCAAGACCGAGGAGGTCGATGCTACCGTCGCGCAGATACTTCGTCTCGAGCGTGCCGGTTGTGATATCGTGCGCATGAGCGTCAATAATCAAGCGGCGGCAGATGCCGTTTTCGCGATTAAGAAGCAAGTGCACGTTCCTCTCGTTGCGGATATTCATTTCGATTACCGACTTGCGATTCGTGCGATTGAGCAGGGAATCGATAAGATTCGAATCAATCCATCGAATATCGGGAGCGAAAATGCGGTGCGTGAAGTGGTCGCCGCCGCTAAAGACGCGGGCATCCCGATTCGCGTCGGGGTGAACGGAGGCTCGCTTGAGAAGGAATCTTTGGCACAATTCGGTTTCTCCGCTAAAGCCCTTGCAGACAGCGCGATGAAGCAGGTGAGGGTTCTCGAGAAATGCGGCTTTGAAGAGATCGTGATTTCCGCGAAATGCAGTGACGTGAAGATGAATACCGATGCCTATCGCTTGCTTTCGGAAGCCACTGAATATCCTTTGCATATCGGCGTCACCGAAGCGGGTGGCGGGGATCTCGCGATTGCGAAGTCTTATGCAGGCATCGGCGCTCTGCTTCTCGACGGCATCGGTGATACCATCCGCGTATCTTTGACCGGAGATCCGGTTGCGGAAGTCTATGCGGCAGATAACCTCTTAAAGGCGACTGGGTATCGCAAACGCTTTGTCGAGGTGATCTCTTGTCCCACTTGTGCGCGCACCGAGATCGACGTTTTGAGCCTTTCAGAACGGGTGAAGCGGGAGACTGCGCATATCGAGAAACCCTTGACGGTCGCGATTATGGGGTGCGTCGTGAATGGAGTCGGCGAGGGATCTCACGCCGATATCGGCATCGCCGGCGGGAAGGAGAGATCGGCTCTCTTCCGTCACGGAGAGATCGTCGCTACCCTACCGAATGAAGAGATTTTCGATGCGTTGATGCGTGCCATCGAGGAGGAGTGCCGTGATTGACAGCGCGATCCTTCGTATTCTGAATGAAAAATTCGATAATCGTTACGATTATCTTCGTCTCGGTTTTGTGAAGGTATCGGTTGAAGAGAGAAAAGCCACGGTTACCTTCCTCGTCCCGGAAGATGTGTACGATTATTCCTTGAAGAAAGAAGACATCGAGAATATCAAAAGTTCCGTTACCGAGGCTCTCGGCGGTGGATTCAGCGTTTTTTGCAAATTCGAAAAGATCGTTCTCACCGAAGAGAGCGTGAAGAGCTCCCTCGTGGAGTACATGAATAAAAACTTTCCTTTGATTATCGCGAATATCGATTTTTCTCGGGTGAAAGCCGAGATTGGTGACGAGGTGAATCTTCATTTTGTTGTACCGAAGAATATCCGAGACTATATGCAATCCGTTGATTTCGATAAGAAGATCAAAGCGTTCTTGATGGAGAAGCTCGCAGTGAAAGCGGTGATTTCTTATGAAATCTCTGAAGAATACGTGCCTGAGAATCGCACCGATCGGAGCACTCGATCCGGACGATACGGTAAAACCGTCGAAGTGTCGGATAAAAGAGCCGTTTACGGGAAACTCAGTGATTTGCACGGCCCCGCGATGCATATATCCACATTAAAAGGAGAAGGAGAGGACGTCCTTTGTTGCGGCAAGATCAATTATCTTTCCTTCAAGACGAGAGACGAAAGCAAAAAAGACACCTATAAGCGGTTTTTTAAGCATTATTACACCTTTTCCATCTCTGATACGACGGGATTTTTGAATGTTTTCATCAATACCGACGAAGCGATTCCCGCTCTTGAGAACGGCAAGGACGTCGTTTGTCGCGGCAGGGTCAGCACGCGTGAAGACGCGATGAATTTCAGTATGTATGCGAAAGCCGTGGCGCTCTGCGAAGTCCCTTACGCCTTGATCGCCGAACAGACCAAGCCCCTCGATCCTCCCGCAGAATACTCCGTATTAAAGCCCACGCCTTATGAAGAAGTCACATATGATCAGATCGGATTCGATTTTTATCGTACGTCGAATTCCCGTATCGTGAAGACCGACGCGTGTGTGACTGTTTCTTTGAAGAGTCTTCGAAACGAAAGGGTTCTCGTCCCCTACGAGATCGCGATGTGCCGTGTGGAAGGGGGAAAGATCACAGAATACATTCACACCTTCTTGAAGGTCGCGTTCTCGGAAGTATCGGAGAAAGCAAACTATGCGAATCAGAAGGGATATGCGTCCCCGAGGTTATCCACCGTTATCCCGGATCTTATAAAGTTTTCCGCGGGGCATTTATTGGTGGGGCTCAATCCCGCAGCGGCATTGGATCTTTTGAATGCGACGGCGAAACCCTTGCGCTATCTATTTAAAAACGAAATCCATATCATTCAGTCGAGTTCTTTGAAGAAAGAAGATCTTCGCGATGATGGCGCGCTCTCCGAAGCGGTGGCGCTCGCCCACGCTTTTCTGAAAGAATAATCGTTATTTTATTTTATAAAATAGTTGTATGTTTGCATAAATTGTGTTATAATCACTGTTGTAAAGGTGCTTTTTTCTCGAAAAGTGGGCTTGATTGGCTCACTTTTTAATTTAATGAAGGACCTTTTCGGAGGTAAAATGGCAGTTAAAGAGCAAGTAACGGCATTGGTCGAACCGATTATTACCGGTTTGGGCTATGAGCTTGTCGAGGTCACCTATAAAAAGGTGCACGATGCGATGCATCTGACGATCTATATCGACTCGGATAAAGAGGGCGGCGTCAGCCTCGACGATACCGAGATCGTGGCAAACGCTATCGACGCACCTCTTGACGAAGCTGACCCTACAGCGGGCGCTCCCTTCGTACTGAATGTCTCCTCTCCCGGCTTGGACAGACCGCTCAAGACCGAGAGGGATTATATGAAGAAGCTCGGCACCGAGGTCGAGATCTCTCTTTATAAAGCCATGGATGGAAAGAAGAAGGTGATCGGCGTGCTGAAAAGCTATCAAAACGGCGTGATTTCGCTCGAGACTGACTCGGGTGAGTTTACCATAGAAACGAAGGATATTGCGGTTGCGAAGCCCTATATCGTATTTTAGGAGGAATTATGATAACCAAGGATTTTTTTGCGGCACTTGATGAGCTCGAAAGAGACAAAAGAATCGACAAGAACGAATTGATTACCGCGCTTGAGGCGGGACTGGCTTCCGCTTATAAGAAGGAGTACGGTAACGGCACCGCCATCGAGGTCAAGCTCTATCCCGATCAGAATAAGATCAGAGTATTTGCTTTTAAGACCATCGTGGAAGAGGTGACCGACGAGGAGAAGGAGATCTCTCTTGAAGATGCGAAGGCACTCAAGCCGAGCTATAAGATCGGCGATACCATCTCGACCGAGATCACCCCGAAGAACCTCTCTCGTATCGCGGCGCAGACTGCAAGACAGGTCATCGTACAGCGTTTGACCGATATCAAGAAGGATCAGGTCTACAATGAGATGAATTCCAAGTCTGGCGAAATCGTCTCCGCCATCGTTCGCCGAGTGGAGCCGAATAGCGTCTACGTGGAGATCCTTCCCACCCAGATGGAAGGTATCATGCCGATTTCCGAGCAGATTCGTAATGAGAAGTATTCGGTCGGCGAGATGATTAAAGTGCTCGTTAGACGCATCACCACGAACAATCGTTCGCCGCAAGTGATCGTTTCCCGTGCCCATCCCGATTTTGTCCGCCGTCTTTTTGAGATGGATATTCCCGAGGTGAAGAGCGGTCTCGTCACGATCAAAAAAATCGTGCGTGAAGCCGGATTCCGTACCAAGATCGCAGTCGCTTCCGAGGATCCGAATATCGATGCGGTCAGATCTTGCATCGGTATGAAGGGTAGCAGAATCACTCCCATCGTGGACGAGCTGAACGGTGAGAAGATCGACGTGATCGAGTGGTGCTCCGATCCCTTGGAGTTCATCGCTCGTTCCATCAGCCCCGCGAAGGCAGTGCAGGTCCACGTGAATGACGACGAGCACTCCGCGAGAGTTATCGTGAATGATAATATGCTTTCGCAAGCGATCGGCAGAGAGGGACAGAATGCTCGCCTCGCCGCAAAGCTCACCGAGTGGAAGATCGACGTGAAGCCGTACTCTTCCATCGTGGATTCTTTCGAGCAGACGGAGGAATAAGAGATGGTGGTTCGTCAAGCACCCAAGAGAATGTGCGTCGCTTGCAAAGGGCTTTTCGATAAGTCAGCTTTGCTCCGCGTCGTGCGCACCCCGGAGAATGAGATTCGTCTCGACAGGACGGGGAAGATGGCCGGAAGAGGGGCTTACCTCTGCACCGATCCGGCTTGTTTCGCGAAGTGCTTGAAGAATAAGATCTTGAATAAGGCGTTCCGTATGAACGTCTCGGAAGAGAACTATTCTCGTCTACGTGAGGAATATGAGCAAGAATGATAAGCTTGCCGCCTATATCGGGTTCTCGATTAAATCCGGGAACGTGATATACGGATACGAGGGAATCCTTACGACGAAAAAGAGGGTGCGACTCGTGATATGCGATCCCACCTTGTCGGAGAATTCCCGCAAGAAGCTCGACTCCTATCTCGCTTCCCACAGTTTGGAAGCGTACGAGCTCGAAGATCTGCCGAGTTATTTCGGTGGGAAACAAGTGAAATGTATCGGGCTGTCCGAAGAGCACCTTGCTTCGGCGGCTGAGTCTGAATTAAAAAAGGATCGGAGGTAGTTACTGATGAGTGAGAACAATAAAGAAACGCTTGCAAATATCGCGGCACTTGTCGAACTGGATAAGGCAAGGTTTCGTAATTTGACGATTTTTGTCAAGGATGCGCGCCGTCGTGCGGATGATCTCTTGCAGAAGATCACCGACATGAAGGATGCTTTCATCGCAGAGGATCTCGCGAAGCAAGCTATGCTTGAGCCGCAGGATGAGACTGTTCTTTCGGATGATGCGGCATCTTCTCAGGCAGAGAGCACGGAAGAGCCCGTTTTAGAGGAAGAGAGCACGGAGAGCACAGAAACCGCTTCCTCGGAAGAGATTGCTCTCGTAGAGACTCAGGAGACTCCTGTCGAAGTAGCTCCCGCACCGAAGGAGAGCGCGCCCGTAGAGAAGCCGGCTCCCGAAAAGAGCACGCCCGAAGCTCGCAATCCCCTCCGTCCCGACGTGCCGGAACCGCGCAAGTTCAAGCCGATCGTCTATATCCCCGAATCGGAGAGAAACGGCGGCAGAACCGCAGGTAGGAGTTTTACACCGGGGGCGAGACCTTACGGTGGCGGAAGAGAGAATCTCTTCGGTATCTCCGATAAAGATAAGATCGCATTCGCTCCGCCCACTCTTCCGCAGAAAGGCGGCAAGGGCGGCAAGAAGGGTTACGACAAAAATGCAAACGCCAATCCCTACGACGAGAAGAAGGGGATGAATAAGAAGAGCATTCTGAGAAGAGAGCTCGAGAACGGTATGGAGATCGACGATAGTGAGATTGCCCGTCGTTTCAAGAGCAAGAAGTATCAGAAGCAAGCGCCAGTCGTCACGCAGACCGTGATTGAGAAGGCAGTTATCAACGTGGATCCTGTGCCGATTAAGCTCCTCTCCGAGAAAATCGGTAAGACCATCTCCGAGATCATGAGGATGCTCGTGCTCGAAGGCATCATGAAGAATATCAATGATTCCATCGACTTTGCGATGGCGGAGCTCATCGCTGCGAACTATGGTATCGAGCTTGAGCTTAAAGCGGACAAATCCGCCGAAGAGAAGCTCGAAGATCTCATCAGTGAAGATGACAGTAGCACCGACACCGTGCCGCGCGCGCCGATCGTCACGATCATGGGTCACGTCGACCACGGTAAGACTTCACTCCTCGACTATATCCGTAATTCTCACGTCGCGGAGAAGGAAGCGGGCGGTATCACACAGCACATCGGCGCATATACGATCGAGAAGAACGGTCAAATGATCACCTTTATCGATACGCCGGGACACGAAGCCTTCACGTCGATGCGTGCGCGCGGTGCGATGGTCACCGATATCGCGATCATCGTGGTCGCCGCGGACGACGGTATCATGCCGCAGACCATTGAAGCAATCAATCATGCGAAAGCGGCAGGTGTGCCGATCTTTGTTGCAATCAATAAGATCGATAAGCATGGCGCAGACGTCGAGCGCGTGAAGCGCGAACTCTTGAATTACGATGTCGTCGTGGGTGAGTACGGCGGAAACGTGACCGCATGTCCGGTCTCCGCTAAGACAGGTCAAGGCGTCGAAGATCTTCTCGATATGATCAATCTCTTCGTAGCGGAAGAGCTTCAGCCCAAGTGTAATCCCGAGAAACCCGCTCGCGGTACCGTCATCGAGGCGAAACTCGATAAGGCGGGTCCGATCGCGACCATTCTCGTGCAGAACGGCACTCTTAAGGTCGGTGATTTCATGGTCGCCGGTGCGGTATGCGGCAGGGTGAAGTCGATGGTGAATGACAAGGCAAAACTCGTGAAGACGGCAGGCCCTTCCATGCCTGTTTCGGTCCTCGGTTTCGACGAGGCTCCCTCTGCGGGCGATAAGATGATCGTCCTCACCGATGAGAAGCTCGCTCGTAAGATTGCGGAAGAAAGAAAGCTCAAAGACAGAGCGGAAGAAGACGCCGCGAATAAGCCCAATTTGGAGGATATCTTCGCTCAGATCAGCGAAGGCAAGCTGAAAGAGCTGAACCTCATCATCAAAGCGGACGTGCAGGGATCAATCGAAGCGCTCGTACAGGAAGTCACCAAGCTCAGCAATGACGAAGTCAAGGTAAAGGTGATTCACCGTGGTGTCGGTGCGATCAATGAGTCGGACGTCGTGCTCGCGAGCACATCCGGTGCGATTATTATCGGCTTTAACGTTCGTCCGGACGCGAATTCCAAAGCGGCAGCCGCCAAGCACGGTGTGGATATCCGTAATTACAGGATTATTTATGACGTCGTGAACGATATCACCCTCGCCCTGAAGGGTATGCTTGCGCCCAAGTTCAAAGAGACCGTCCTTGGTAGAGCGGAAGTCAGAGAGACCTTTAAGATCAGCGGCGTCGGCGTCATCGCAGGATGTAAAGTTACCGAAGGTAAGCTCCAGAGGAACGCCGATTTGCGTTTGCTCCGCGATAACGTGGTTATCACAGAGAATAAAGTGTCCTCTTTGAAGCGCATGAAGGACGATGCGAAAGAGGTCCTCGCAGGATTCGAGTGCGGTGTGGGCATCGAGAACTATAACGATATCAAGGTCGGCGACGTAATAGAGTGCTTTATCATTGAGGAGATTGCGCAATAATGAATATCGAGCGTATCAATTCGGAGTTATTGAAACAGCTCTCGATTATCTTCCGATATGAGCTCAACGATCCTCGAATTCACGGGATGCTTACCGTGATGGAGGTGAAGACGAGCGACGACCTTTCTCATGCGCGCGTTTATGTCAGCTATTTCGGTGATGCTTCCTTAGCGGATGAGACCTTTGAAGCGCTGGAAGGTTGCACAGGACATATGCGCAATTTGTTAAAGGGCAGAGTAAAGATGCGTAATATCCCGTATCTGCGTATCATTAAAGATGAATCCCTGACCGGTGCGATGCGTCTTACCGAAGCGATCGATGAGGCGATGAGTCTGACCCACGATACAGAGAAGAATTATAGCGGAGAGGAAGATGGAAACAAATGACGTTGTAAAATTACTGAAAAGTGCGAATCATATCGCGCTTTTTTGTCATATCAACCCCGATTGCGATACGATCTGTTCTGCGCTTGCTCTTCGCGCTTTTTTGATCAAGCAGGGAAAAGCTGTGGATCTCTTCTGCGACGGCGAGCTCAAGTTTGATATGGTGAATCTGCCTCAAGCGGATACCTTGAATCCTAACAATCCTCTCGGCAGCTACGATTTGACCGTTGCCGTGGATTGTGCGGCTGAAGAACGCATCGGGAAGTACGTTTCTCTTTTCAAGCGTGGTAAGAGTACCCTTTGCATCGATCATCACTTGCATGATCGCGATTATGCCAAGTATAACTATATCGATTCTCATGCAGGGGCAACCGCTGAGCTGATTTGGCTCATTATCCAAGGATGGGAGAAGAGTGCGGTGGATGTCGATATCGCAACTCTCCTTTATACGGCGCTGATCACCGATACCGGTAATTTCAGTTTTTCCAATACCGGAGCAAGGACGCTTGCGATCGCTTCTGAATTGCTCCGTTTTGGCGTGGAACCTGCCGCGATCTCGTACGAGCATTTTAAGGAGATTCGTTTTGATACCTTCAAGCTCAAGGCAAGATGTTTAGCCAAGGCGCAATTCTTCGAAGAGGGAAAGATCGGCGTGATTTCCTTCCTTTCTGAGGATTTCAAGGCGACGGGGACGACTTCAGCGAATTCTTCCAATCTGGTTAATGAGATCGTGAATATCTCCGGTGTGGAAATTGCCGTATCCATCACGGAAGTTAAGCCGAATAGCTATAAAATCAGTCTGCGCACGCATAAGGATGCCGACGCGAATGCAATTGCGATGACTTTCGGCGGTGGCGGACACAAAAATGCGGCAGGATTTATGATGAACGGCTTTTATGGGAACGTTCTCGACGATATACTGAAGGCGTGCAAGGATCATCTATGAACGGATTCTATAACCTCATCAAACCCATCGGTTTTACTTCGGGTGATTTGGTCGTGAAGCTTCGCGGCATCCTTCGGAGGCATCTGGGTGAGAAATGCAAAGTGGGGCATCTCGGTACCCTTGATCCGCTTGCGACGGGAGTTCTCGGCATAGCAGTAGGTAGTGCGACCAAACTCTTCGACTATTTTTTAACCAAGAAAAAGACCTACGTCGCGACCTGTGTGCTTGGGAGGACGACGGATACTCTGGATTCCGCCGGAGTCGTTACGGAAGAAAGGGAATGCCTAGGTGTGACGCGCGAAGCTTTTGAAGAGGCGATGAATCGTTTCGTAGGAGAAATCGAGCAGTTACCGCCGGTCTATTCGGCGAAAAGCGTCGGTGGAGTGAAAGCCTATCGTTTGGCGAGAAAGGGCAAAGACCCCGAGCTGATTCCTTGTAAAGTCACGATATACGAAATGGAATATCTTGGATCTCCGGAGAAGAACGTTCACTCTTTTCGTGTCGTCTGTTCGGGAGGAACCTATATACGATCCCTTTGTCGTGACATCGGCGACGCCCTCGGCTATCCTGCCTACATGGGGTCCTTGATTCGAGAACAAAACGGCGATATGAAGATCGAAGATGCCGTCGAGTGGCAGGATGTGGAGAAAGAGATTTCCACGGGTTTTACGAGTCTGGAGCAGTATTCAAAATTATTGAATCAGTCGGATTTTTCCGAAGAAATGCGGAAAAAGATCGAGAACGGCGTCCCTATGAAAACGGATATCGTCGACGGGTTGACGGCAGTACATATCGGTGGGAAGTTTTATGCGATCGGAGAAGTCAAAAACGGAGATCTCCGCATCGTTGCGAGGAATCTATGAAACTCTTCGATTTGTCGAAGAAAGGGTATATTCAAGCCGGAATCGTTGCATTCGGTTTCTTCGATTGCATCCATCTCGGGCATCAAACGGTGATCGGACGCGCCGTTTCATTGGCAAGAAAAGAGGGGATTCCTTCTTCCGTTTTCCTTTTCAAAAATAATATTTACGAATTGATCGGCGTGAAAAAGACCCCTGTATTCACCTTTGAAGAGAGGGTAAAGAGGATTGCAGATATCGGCGCGGATCAAGTGCTTTTCGTCGAGGCGGATCGCGATTTCTTGTCCTTATCACCTGAATCCTACATAGAGTTTTTGAAGGATAGAGCGGAGATTTCGGGTTTTACTTGTGGAAAAGATTTTACTTTCGGGAAGGATGGAGCAGGAGACGCAGCTTTGCTCGCCGGATTACTCGGCGGGAAGGGTGAGATTGTCGACATTTTCACCCTTGACGGCGTAAAAGTCAGTTCGGAGGGAGTCAAAACTGCCTTGCTGAAGGGTGATATGCCGCTTGTGAAGTCATATCTTGGCAGAGATTTCTCCATTGATCGCACGGTGATTTCAGGGCGTAAAGAAGGGGAAAAGATGGGCTTTCCCACGATCAATCTCGATTGCGGTGACCTCAAGATGCGGCAAGGGGTGTATTTTACCAATACTTTGATCGACGGGAAATGGTATCGTTCCGTGAGTAATGTCGGCGCTCATCCGACTTTTCACGATGATATAGAGAATGTCGAGTCCTTCGTGCTCGATTATAAGGGTGATCTCTATGGGAAGGAGGTCACGCTCGCATTTCTTGCTTTTTCACGAGAGATCATTCGATTCAATGACGTGAGTCAGCTGATAAAGCGTATTCAGGCAGACGTCATAGCGAGGAGGGAGTATGATTAAATTCGGACCATCCGGCACCGACGAAGCATTTGCTTCGGAAGGATTGAAACATACAACGGAAGTTCCTTCGTTCATCCGTAGAAACGGACTGGATATCTTTGAGTATTCTTTCGGCAGAGGAGTACGTATCACACGCGAGACAGCGGAAATAATCGGTCAGGTATTTCGGGAAAATGAAGTGGGGATCTCGGTGCACGCTCCGTATTATATCAATTTCGCGGGAGAAGATCCCGTCAAGGTACGCGCAACATTCGATTATCTCTTTCAATCCTTAGACGCGATTGGTGCGTTTGGCGGGACGAGAGTGGTATTCCATCCCGGCTCCCCCTTGGGCGCAGAGAGGCGCGTGGCGATGGACCGTTTGATCCGTTCGATGACTCTCTTTATGGAGGAATTCTATCAAAAGGGATACGAGGATCGCTATATATGCGCCGAGACGATGGGAAAGATCAATCAACTCGGTGATCTCAGTGAGATAATAGAGATCGTTCGTCTCTCCGATAATATCTTGCCTTGTATCGACTTCGGTCACCTGAATGCACGCACTTATGGTAGCTTGAAGACGAAAGAGGATTACCGTCGGGTACTCGACGCAATGATCGAGGGCGTCGGCTTCGAAAAGACCAAGAATATGCACGTGCATTTTTCCAAGATCGAGTACGGAAAGGGGGGAGAAATTCGCCACTTGACCTTTGCCGACGACGTCTACGGTCCGGAATTCGAGCCGCTTGCCGAATTGCTTTATGAGTACAAATTGGAGCCTTGGGTCCTCTCCGAATCTGCCGGAACGCAATCACTCGATGCAAAAACCATGAAAAATCTTTATTTTAAGCACTGCAAGGGGTAGAATAACAAATAAATATTTGCATTGACGGCTATTTTCGTTTATAATTAAACTATGAATTCGTCCGCATTCTTGAACGCATGCGACTGTGCGATCTTGACATCTCCCGCATCTCTCTATTACGTGAGCGGATTGCAAGTAGGAGACGCGACAATACTTGTCCTTCCCGATGCGACGTACTATCTGACCTCTCCTCTCTATGAGGTAGAGGCGAAGCACTCTCTTAAAGACGGATTGATCCTGAAGGTATTATCCCTTCGTGAACAGCGTGTCTTCCTGCGTTCGATGATCTCGGACGGTATGACGGTCGGCATGGAGAAGGATCATATCACCGTTGCCTCTTGTGAGGCGCTACTCAGCGGAAAGAAGGTGCAAACCGTGGATATCGGTTCTGTCCTTTCTTCCATTAGGATGGTCAAGCGTGCCGATGAGATCGCCCTCATTAAGAGTGCCGAGTCCATCGTGGATATCGCTTATCAGTCGGTTCTTCCATTCCTGAAAGAAGGGGTCAGCGAGCGCAACATCGCGAATAGATTGCTCTTCAAGATGCTGGAATGCGGCGCCGATGGTTTGGCTTTCGATACCATCGTCGCTTTCGGTGAGAATGCCGCGAAGCCACACGCCGTCCCTTCCGATCGTTTGCTTCGTAAAGGTGACTCCATCGTGTTGGATTTCGGCGCGAAGGTGAAGGGCTATTGCTCCGATTTCACGAGGACTCTCCATTGCGGAGAGCCTTCGGACAAGTTCAAGAGAGCCTACAGCCTCGTGCTGGAAGCGCAGCGTGCCGCCTTGTCTTATATTGCGAATGGGGGCAGGAATCCTGCGGAAGCGGACAGAATCGCACGAGAGATCATCGATCGTTCTGACTTCAAGGGCGCATTCAATCATACCCTCGGGCATGGCGTCGGGATCGAGATCCACGAGAGACCCTATTTGCGGGATGGTAGCGAAGATCTTATCGAAGAAGGATCGGTATTCACCATCGAGCCGGGTATCTATGTCGAAGGAGAGTTCGGCATTAGAATCGAAAGCTTGGCAGTGATCGAAAAAGGTAAACTTACGGTTATAGACCGTTCGGATAAAGAAAATTATATAGTTTAGGAGGATACTATGGGTTCGACAGTTATGGCGGGTGATTTCAGAAAGGGAGTTACCTTTGAAATGGATGGAAAGGTGTACACCATCGTTGATTTTATGCACGTGAAGCCGGGCAAAGGCTCTGCTTTCGTTCGCACCAAGATTCGCGATGTGATTTCCGGCGGTGTGATCGAGCGTACCTTCAACCCGACGGATAAATTCGATGCGGCGCACATCGAGCGCAAAAATATGGAGTATCTGTATACCGACGGAGAGCTTTATTATTTCATGGACGTGGAGACATATGAGCAGCTTCCCTTGAACTTCGAGCAGGTGGAAGACGCCCTGAACTTCATCAAGGAGAATTCTCAGGTCACCGTTTCCTTCTACAAAGAGAAGGCTTTCTCGGTCGAGCCGCCTAACTTTGTTGAGCTTCTCATCACCGTCTGCGAACCCGGTGTGAGAGGTGATACGGCGCAGGCAGGTACTAAGCCCGCGACACTTGAGACCGGATATAAGATTCAGGTCCCGATGTTTGTGAACGAAGGTGACGTGATCCGCGTGGATACCCGCACCGGAACCTATATGTCTCGTGTGTAATCTTTAGACAAGTATAAAAAGAAAAAGAGCGACGCATTTTGTGCGTCGCTCTTTTTGTATAGTTAATGATCAACCGATCGTGCTGTCTGTTTGCACGACCAGTCCTTGGGTGTATTCCTTGATGGACTTCGCCATATTGAAGTAGTGGTCGGCGATACGCTCGAGATCGTTTAAGAGGGAGAGGAAGACGGCGCCGTTCTCTACGGAGCATTCCTTTTTCTCCAATCTGTCGATGTGTGCATGGGAGAGTTTATCTTTCGCGTCGTCGATGGCGTCTTCATAGATTTCCGCTTGTAAGAGTGCGTTGAGATCTTGCGCGTTGAAAGCTTGCACGGCAGTCGTATAAAGTGAGGAAATATTCTTATACATATCGCGCAGTTCCTCTATCGCCGCGGGGGAGAAGTTGCTGTCGTCATCTTTCAGTCTCTGCGTGTATTCCATGATGTTCTCGGCATAATCTCCCACACGCTCGATGTCGGTAATTACGTGATAATAGGTCGCGATCATTTGCTCGTCTTCGTCCGACAGATTGAGCGCGGTGAGTTTGACGAGGTATTTCGTGATCTCTTTATTCAGGAAATCGATCTTGTTTTCGCGTCTGATGAAGTCGTCCATGTGGCTGAGATCAACCTGCATGATGGCATCCATTGATAGAGTGAAATTCTTGAAAGCGCGTTCTGCCATATAGCATATTTCACGCTTGCATTCACCGACGGCGATGGAGGAGGTCGCAAGGAAGCGTTCGTCGATATACCGTAAACGCATCTGATCGTCCTCGTTCTTGGACTTCTTGTCCGGAATGATCTTTGAAACAAATTTCACGAATGGCGTCACAAAGGGCAGTAAAATCAAGGTCGTCGCCACGTTGAAGATCGCATGGAAGATCGCGATGCTGTATGCGATTTTATCTGTTTCGTTGCCGAAGAGTACCGTATAAATCAACCAATTACGGAAGGGCGCGATGAAGAGCACGCAGAAGAAGATGATGGTGCCGATGAGGTTGAACATCAGGTGGAACATCGCCGCGCGCACGCTGTTCGTATTCGCACCGATGGATGCAATGATGGAGGTCGCGCAAGTACCAAGGTTCATACCGAGAACGATATAGATCGCACTTTCGAGCTTGATGAGACCCGAACTTGCCAAAACGAGCAAGATGGCGGTCATGGTCGTAGAGCTCTGCATCAGGGCGGTAAGCGCCGCGCCGAGAAGCAAGAGAACGAAGGGATTGGTGACCTTCCAGAAGAGGTCGCGGATCTTCGGGGCGGTGGCAATGATATCGTTCATCGAGAGTTTCATCACGTTCATGCCCACGAAGAGTAGCCCGAAGCCGATCAGGATATAGGCGATGATCTTCACCAAAGGCTTTTTGGAGATGAGAAGCATCGCGATACCGATAAAGGCAAGCGCCGCAAAAATCTCGGTAATGGGAAGAGATTGCAAAGAAAGCATCAGACCGGTGATGGTCGTGCCGATATTCGCACCCATGATGATGGATGCCGCTTGGAATAGAGATAATATGCCGGAATTTACCAAACCGACGACCATGACCGTCGTCGCTGCGGAGCTGTGAATGACCGCACTCACCGTTCCTCCGATCAAGATGCCTTTGAATCGATTGGAGGTGAGTTTAGACAGGGCATTTCTGAGCTTTTTACCCGAGGCTTTGGTCAGGTTATCACTGAGCACCTGCATGCCGAACATCATAGCACCGAGTCCGGCGAGTAATAACAATACACTTTTCGCTATTTGCCATCCCATATACTAAAATTATAATTTTTTGAAGCCTTACTGTCAAACTTATTATTATAAAAAAAATGAAAGGAAACTTATTGTTTGATTTTAATAAATAGGATATAATAAAGCTATGAAATTGCTTTTATTGGATAGTAACAGCTTAATCAACCGCGCTTTTTATGCATTGCCCACCTTGCAGGATCAGAGCGGACGCTTTACTGGCGCCCTCTACGGCTTTGTCTCCATGCTCAGTAAATTGATCGCGGAAGAGAAGCCAACCCATATCGTGGCTGCTTTTGACGTGCATCAGCCGACCTTCCGCCATCTGAAGTATGACGGCTATAAAGCGAAGCGCCATCCCATGCCGGAAGAGCTCAAAGCGCAGGTCCCTGCGATGAAAGAGCTTCTCTTTGCGATGGGGATCACGGTATGTGAGCTTCCCGGGTACGAAGCGGATGATATCATCGGCACCTTGGCGACTAAGAGCCCGATGGAGACTGTGATTGTCAGCGGTGATAAGGACGTTTTGCAGCTTGTTTCGGATAAGATCACCGTGTTACATACAAGAAAAGGGATTACAGATGTGATCCGTTACACGCCGCAAGTGCTTCTTGAGGAAGGATTAACGCCGCAAGGCATCATCGAGATGAAGTCGCTGATGGGCGATCACTCGGATAATATCCCCGGCGTGCCGGGAGTCGGCGAGAAGACCGCCAAAGAGCTTGTGACCAAATACGGCGATCTGAATAATCTCTACGATCATATCGATGAAATCAAGGGAAAGCTACAGGAAAAGCTCATAAGCGGGCGGGAAAACGCCGAGTTTTCACATTGGCTTGCGACGATCAATGTGGATTCTCCCGTGGAAGATCCCGGAGATTATTCTCGTTTCGCATTCTCCGAGGTACTGCCTGCGAAGGCGCGCAACTTGATGAAGGGATACGATTTCCGCAAATTGATCGATCGATTCCGTTATGCAGAGGCGAGCGAGGAAGATATCGCTCGCGCCGAATCGATCGATATCGAGATTTCTGATCTTGATGCTCTGAAAACGGCTCTATCCTACTGCGTAACGAAAGGAAAGATTGCTTTTTACATATCGGATGAGCTTATCCAGTTTTCTCCTTCGGAGGAAACCAATTATTCGGTGAAATGCGCCTATGATCTCTTCGGAGAGTCTTTGTCATACGATCAAGTATTGCAGGAGCTGTATGCTGTGATTCGACACGACGACGTATCGGTTACGGTGTTTGATCTGAAGAAGAATTATCGCCTTTTCGATTGTACGCCGGAGGAGGTATTCAAGGGTGAGGATGTGATGCTGATGGGGTATATCTCAGACTGCGGTCGATATTACGAGACGCCGGAGAGCTTGCTCGCTGCATACGGGCTGTCGGAGAGCAATCGAGCGGCGGGCTTATTGACTTTATCTTCGATCCTCTATAAGAAAATGGTGCAGGAGAATGCCCTCAAAGTCTATCAAAAGATCGAATTGCCTCTTGTTTCTGTATTGTACGATATGGAAAAGTGTGGTTTTCGCGTGAATAGAGACACCCTGGATGCTCTTTCGGATAAGTATTCTGCCGAACTTGCCGAAGTCGCAAAAAAAGTTTATGAGCTCGCCGGAAAAGAGTTTAATATCAATTCTCCGAAGCAGCTTGCGGAGGTCCTTTTTGACGATTTGAAGCTGCCTGCCGGGAAGAAGCGTAGCACGAGTGCGGACGTTCTCGCTGATTTAGAAGAATTCAATCCGATTATCACTCATATCCTGCGATATAGGCTTCTTTCGAAGCTCCTTTCCACCTATTTGATCGGCATGAAGGGGATGATCGATGGCAAAGGGCGTATCCATACGGTATTTAATCAAGCGTTGACGACGACAGGCAGGCTCTCATCCTCTGAACCAAATTTACAGAATATACCCGTTCGCGAATCGGAAGGACGAGAGATACGCGGTGCCTTTATCCCGGGAGACGGAAACGTGCTGATTTCCGCCGATTATTCACAGATTGAGCTTAGACTTCTTGCCGATTTCTCGGGTGACGAAGGGCTCATTGACGCATTCTTACGTGGCGTGGACATCCACGCATCGACGGCGGCGAAGGTATTCGGCGTGGAAGAATCCTCCGTTACCTCCAAAATGCGTCGTGATGCGAAAGCGGTGAATTTCGGCATTATTTACGGCATCAGCGACTTCGGTTTGTCGAGAAACGTCGGATGCAGCGTGAAAGAAGCGCATGAGTTTATCGAGAAATATCTCGATACATATCCGAAAATACGCGAATTTATGGCGTCTTCGGTGACTTATGCGCGTGAACATGGCTATGTTGTGACAAAAATGGGGAGAATCCGTTCACTTCCTGAGATAAAAAGCTCCAATTTCGCGTTGCGTAGCTTTGGTGAGCGCGCCGCACTGAATATGCCACTTCAAGGAACCGCGGCAGATATTATCAAATTGGCAATGGTCGAGGTCTATCATGCGCTGAAAGAAAAGAATATGAAGGCGAAGATCATTCTGCAAGTGCATGACGAACTCATTATCGATTGTCCGAGGGAGGAGAAAGAGGCGGTTTCGGCGCTATTACGTGAGAAAATGGAGCAGGTGGTCTCTTTGAAAGTGCCTCTGACTGTTAATGTCGCGACGGGCATGACTTGGAAGGAAGCAAAATAAATGAAAAGAATCGCGATTTGCGGTGGAATCGGTAGCGGAAAGAGCGCCGTTACGGCAATACTTCGTGAAAATGGGGCAAAGGTGGTGGTTGCGGATGAAATCAACGCTTCTCTTTTGTCCGATCCGGACTATATCGCTCTGATTCGGAATATTTTCCCGGAAGAAGTCGATAATAACGGTATTAATAAGAAGGAACTTGCGAAGAGAATCTATCAAAATGAATCCGATCGTGTGAAATTGATGCAGTTGGCGCATCCGAAGATCTTCGAAAGGATGCTTTCCGCTTATCACGATGAATCGATCGTTTTTTACGAGATCCCGCTGATGGCTTATTGCAAGATTGATTTTGACGCGATATGGTTTGTGAGGGCTGATCTCAAAGATCGGATTGCACGAATTATCTCCCGCGATGGCGTCGATGAGGTTTACGCCAAGAGGATACTCTTGTTACAGGCGGAAGAGGGCAAACTCTCTGAGTCGGCTGACGTCGTGATTGATAATACGGGTGATTTAGACGCTCTCCGCAAGAAGGTGAAATCTTTATATTATTCTACAATAAGTCGTTATTCATAATAATTATTACCATAATTCTTATAATTTGCTTGTTTTCATGCTGTTTTTCGGAATCTCGATATCGTGATATCGTTATTGAGAATGCAGAATATTTCGCTATTGATCCGACAGAAGTATTTGCGGTCATTCGTATCGAAAGCGGGTTTCGTGAAAGTGTCGTATCTGAAAAAGGGGCGATCGGCCTCATGCAAATTCTCCCCAAAACGGGGGAATGGATCGCAGAAGAGTTGTCGTTTGAAGAATATACCGACGACTCACTGTTTGATCCCACGATCAACATTCGGTTCGGTTGTTTTTATTTATCCTATTTGCATCGCTTATTTGAGCAAGATTGGGCGGTCTTTGCATCATATAATGCAGGTGAAGGCAGAGTCTCTGAATGGATATCAAAGGGCATCGTTGAAGAAGATATTCCTTATCCCGAAACGCTTCAATACGTCCGTAAAGTGAAAAGGGCGATGAAATACTACGTAAGTAAAAAAATCGCGTTAAATTATTGACTTTAGGCAGATTTCTCATTACAATAATCAAAGAACGCGGAAATGGCGGAATTGGCAGACGCGCAAGATTCAGGTTCTTGTGGTAGCAATACTGTGTGGGTTCAAGTCCCGTTTTCCGCACCAAAGAAGCACCTTTTTAGGTGCTTTTTTCTTGTTTGATAGGGACTTGAACGAGTCGGGATCGGCAGCTGAGAATGTTTGATTAGTAGGTAGCTGCCGACAAACGCGGGGGAGCGTTTGCGACTCCGGCGGGAGATAGAGTCCCGTTTTCCGCACCAAAGAAGCACCTTATAGGTGCTTTTTTCTTGTTGATATGGACTTAAGCGTAGTTTCCGTTTTTTGTATCATTTAAAAACTAAAATATGCATTTTAATTATTTTTTTTGCGTCTTTACGTTGTTTTTTTCGTCCAATCGGTCGTATACTGAAAGCATGATTAAGACGATTCTCTTCGATCTGGATGATACGCTCTTTGATTTCAAAGAGTGCGAAAGAGAAGCGCTCTCAGAAGCGTTGACTTCTTTCGATATTTCTTTTTCGAGAGAGGATATCTCTGATTATAGTTTGATTAACGACAGAATGTGGAAAATGCTCGAGCGTGGAGAGATCACCAGAGAGACGCTCCGAGTCAAGCGTTTTGAGGTTTTTCTTTCGAGGTATCCATCGTCACCGTCAGCGCTTGCATTTGCGGAACGTTATATGGAAGCGCTTTCGCGCACTTCCGCTTTAATATCGGGCGCAAGAGAACTCCTTGAAGCGCTCAGAAATGATTATGCCTTGTATGCCGTAACAAACGGTTATGAGCTAACGCAAATGGGTAGATTGAAGAGTGCGGATCTCGGTAAGTATTTTCTCGGCGTTTTCATATCGCAATGTATCGGATTCGTGAAGCCAAAGCGCGAGTTTTTTGATTATTGTGCTTCCCATATCCCGGATTTCGACCTCGAATCGACGGTCCTTGTCGGTGATAGTCTGACATCCGACATCTCGGGCGGTAAAGAGTACGGACTTCTCACTGTTCGGTATAATCCGAAAGGGGACAGTGGGGATCCTTCGATACGTCCCGATTATGAAATTCACACTCTGGATGAGCTTCCCGCCCTCCTGAAAAAACTGTGAATGATGATTGAGTGTTAGCATATAAATTACTATGAAAAAAATCTTTTTTGTGTTGACGCAAACCAATACGTATGTCTCGAGAATCATTCGCCACTATACCGGCGATACCTATAATCATATCTCGATCGCCCTTGAAGAGGATCTCTCCGAGATGTATTCATTCGGTCGGCGCAATCCTTATATCTTTTTTTACGGCGGATTTGTCGTGGAGAATCCCATGAAAGGTACCTTCAAGCGTTATCCACGTACCCTTTGCAAAGTCCTGTGTCTGCCGGTTGAAGATGATAGTTATCAGACGATTTCCGATCTCATACAACGTTTCGCAAGCGAGAAAAAGAGCTTCAAGTACAATATCCGCGGTATTTTCAAAGCGCGCAAAAATATCAATTATCAGAAATCCTATCGGAAGTTCTATTGTACCCAGTTCATGAAGTATCTTTTGGTCTGCGCTCACGTCGTGCCGGAAAGCTTTTTTGATGAAGTCGTCGCGCCGGAGCATTTTATGAAACTGCCCGACGTAACCGTCTTGTACGAGGGATTGTTGCGTGATTACGCTTCGCAATTTACCCCTACAACTCAACAAATCGAGTAAAAAGGACAATTTTTCTCATCGTTTCACATATAAAATGATATGAAATCGTCGAAAAAGAGGAAATGGAGTTCTCTTATTGCGCTCGTCCTTCTCGGCACGGTCTTTTTATCGGCGTATCTCACCGTTAGGCGCAATGTAAAACCTGTGATTTTTACCTATTGTGACGCGGTGATCACGTCGCTCGGTATGGAGGCGATCAACGGCGGTGCCGCCGACGTCGTGGCGTTATATGAATACTCCGATTTCGTGGATATCGAGAGGGACGTGGCGGGGAATATCATCTTTCTCGGGACGAATACCGCGATGGCAAACGGTTTTGTCAGAAGTCTCGCGCTTCGATGTGAAAATGCGATCAATGCGATCGGCAAACAACGAATTTATATCCCGATCGGGGCCTTCAGCGGGTCTGCGCTGATGTCGAACAGCGGTCCCGAAGTGGAAGTCGATATCACCTTTTTCTCGTCGGTTCAGTGTGATTTCGTCACGACCTTCGAGAACGTCGGGATCAATCAGACCCGCCATGCGATCTATGCGCGAATGAATGTGGTATTCAATACCGTACTTCCCATCGCTGAGCACGAAATCGAACTGTCAAATGATATCTTGATCGCCGAGAATATCATCGTCGGAGAGATCCCGAATGTCTTTGTTTCCGGATCGGATTCTTTGAATTATTTGGATCTTATACCTTAATTATAATCATTATTTAGTATTTTCCGCGCATTTGTTGACAGCAATATTTTGAAGTGGTACTCTCTTTATAGAATCTTTTCCGTAAGGAGCTTATTATGTTGGACAAAATCAAGGAAATGTTGTCTCGCTTAAAAGAGAGCGCCGACAACGCGAAGACCAGCAGCGACGTGAACGATCTGCGTGTGCGTTATTTGGGTAAGAACGGGGAATATACCGGCTTATTGAGAGGGCTGAAAGATGTCGCTCCCGCCGAGCGTTCCGCGATCGGCAAGATGATCAATGACGGCAAGCAGAAGATCGAGGCGATTCTCGCAGAGAAAGAGGCTCATTTTAGGGCGTGGGAAGCGGAGCGCAAGCTCAAGTCCGAGAAGCTCGATGTCACGCTTTCCAAGGAAGCGCCCGTCGGATCGACGCATCCGATCACCAAGGTGAAGAATGAGATCCTCGATACCTTTATTGGGCTGGGTTTCCAGGTTAAAGAAGGTCCCGAAATCGAGACCGATTATTATAATTTCCAGACTCTCGGCATTCCTGCCGACCATCCGGCTCGCGATATGCAAGATACCTTCTATATCAGTGAGAACATCTTGCTTCGCACTCACACGTCACCGATGCAGTCCCGCACGATGCTTTCTCAGAAGCCGCCGATTCGTATCGTCGTGCCCGGCAAAGTGTACCGTGCCGATGATGACGCGACGCACAGCCCGATCTTTAATCAAATCGAGGGGCTCTGCGTAGAGGAGGGGATTTCTCTCGCTCATCTCAAGAATATGCTCGAGATCTTTGCGAAATCCACCTTCACAAAGGACACCAAAGTTCGTTTCCGTCCTTCCTATTTCCCCTTCACCGAGCCCAGTGTGGAAGTGGATATCAGTTGCAGTATGTGCGGAGGGAAAGGTTGCCGCCTTTGTAAGGGAACCGGTTGGATCGAGATTCTCGGCGCAGGCATCGTGAACCCCGTTGTCTTGGAGAATTGCGGCATCGATTCCAAGAAGTACAGCGGTTTCGCCTTTGGCTTCGGCATCGACAGAATCGCGATGCTCAAGTATGGCATCCCCGATATCAGACTGCTGTATGAAAACGACATCAATTTCTTGAAACAGTATAAGTAGGAGTGAATATGAAAGCACCTTTGAGTTGGTTGAAAGATTACGTGGATATTTCTGTTTCCGAAGAGGAGCTCGCGGCGAAATTGGTCGGCGCGGGATTCGAGATCGAGGAAATCATCCGTCCGTCCGACGATTACGTCAATATCAAGGCGGTGAAGATCCTTTCGATGGAGAAGCACCCCAATGCGGACAAGCTGCAAATCTGTAAAGTGGACGCGGGAGATCGCGAGTTGCAGATCGTTACAGCGGCGAAAAACGTGTCAGTCGGAGACGTGGTGGCTCTTGCTGTCGCCGATGCCGTCCTTCCCGACGGCAGTAAGATTGTCAAAGGAGAGCTTCGCGGCGTTCTCAGCGAGGGAATGTTCTGCGGCGGAAGCGAGCTGAAGCTCACAGCGGGGGATTATCCTCAGGCAGGTGTGGACGGCGTCTTCATTTTCCCGGAAGGGGTAAAGCCCGGCACGGATATGAATGATTTTCTTGGGACGAACGACGTCGTTTTCGACATCTCGGTGACGGCGAATCGTCCGGACTGTAATTCCATTCTCGGTATCGCGCGTGAGATCGCTGCTGTACTTAAACAGCCTTTGAAGGATACCTTCAGCCTTCCCACCATTTCCGAATCGGGTGATATTCAATCGGAGCTGAAGGTCGATGTGCAGGACGGGGAACTCTGTCCCCGTTATCTTGCGAAAATGCTGGATCATGTGAAAATCGCGCCTTCGGACGAGCTCATCAAGAGACGTCTCCGTTTGGTTGGGCTGCGTCCGATCAATAATATCGTAGATATCACCAATTACATCCTTTTCGATATCGGTCAGCCGATGCACGCCTTTGATTATAAGGATATCAAAGGAAGCGAAATCATCGTCAGAAGGGCGAAGAACGGCGAGAAGCTCGTTACTCTCGACGGCACGGAGAACGCTCTTAATGAGAATAACCTCGTGATCGCGAACACCATTGAACCAATGGCGGTTGCCGGCGTGATGGGCGGCGCGAATAGCGGGATCACCGACAAAACGGATAAGGTCGTCTTCGAGTTTGCGCGTTTCAAGCGTGACAACGTGCGCAAGACGTCTCGTACTCTCGGACTTCGTTCCGATTCCTCCGCTCGTTTCGAGAAAGGAATCGATTACATCAGTCAAGATCTTGCCTTGATCCGCACGATGCAACTCGTGAATCGACTTCATGCGGGTACTTTCGTTACGGGGAAGATCGATTCCTTGGCTCGTCCCGTCGAGAATGCGATCGTGGAAGTCAAGAAAAGCAAGATCGATGAGATCCTCGGCATCGAGGTATCCCTCGAAGAGATCACCGACATCATGCGCTCTCTGCAGTTCGGAGTGGAGATCGAAGGCGAGCTTATTCGTCTTACCGTACCCAAATTCCGCGAGGATATCGTGGGCGCGAACGACATCGCCGAAGAGGTGATCCGTTTACACGGATATGATAATATCGTCGGCAAGCCTTTGGACGGAAAGAAGCTCACGCAGGGCGGCAGAAATAAGCAAGATCGCGCAGTGCAGAGCATCAAAGCATTCCTTTCCGGTTTTGCGGGACTCAGTGAAACTTTCTCTTATTCCTTCATCTCACCCAAGTTTATTGAGGAATTTATGCTCTCGGAGGATGATCCCAGAAGAAACCTTATCGAGATCATGAACCCCCTCAGCGAGGATGTTTCCGTCATGCGCACGACGTTGGCGCCGAGCATGCTGAATATCTCCTCGACAAACTATGCAAGAGGTGTGAAAGCCGCTCGTTTCTATGAGATCGGCAAGACCTATTTCCCCAAGGCAAAACCGGTGGTGGATACCGCGAACGAGATCGAAACGCTTGCCCTCGCGGCTTTCGGCGAGAAAGAAGATTTTTATTCTTTGAAAGGTGTCTTGGAAGCGCTCGGGAATAAGTTCAACGTGAATTTGGATTTTCGTCCTTCCGCAGAGCCTTTCCTCCATCCTTATAGACAGGCAAACGTTCTCCTTGGAGAGGAAGTGATCGGCTATATCGGACAGATGCATCCCTTCGTTACAAAAGGTAGAAAATTTGAGGAAGAGCTCTATATTGCGGAAATCAACCTCGCTAAGTTTATCGAGCAGTTGAAAGAATTCCTTCCCTTTGTGCCGGTCAGCAAGTTCCCTGCGATTGAGAGAGATCTCGCCTTTGTGGTAGACGATGCGGTCTATGCCGGCGATATGCTGAAAGCGATTCGGAAGGCGGGTGGAGAATACCTTAGAAACGTATCGGTTTTCGACGTGTATTCCGGCATCGGCGTCCTTCCCGGCAAGAAATCCATTGCTTTCAACCTCCTTTTCCGTAAAGATGAAGGGACTTTGGACGGAGAAGAAGTTAATGCCGCCGTCAATATCATACTTCAGGCGATGGCAGATAACTTCGGTGCGAAACTGAGAGTCTGATATGGAGATTCTTGCGCCTGCCGGTAGTATAGCCGCCTTAAAAGCGGCGATAAAAGGGGGCGCTGACGCCGTATATCTCGGGCTTGGTGAACACAATGCTCGCATCAAGTCAAATGATTTCACGACGGATAACCTGCAAGAATGGGTGGATTACGCGCACTTGTTCGGCGTGAAAGTGCATCTTACGCTGAATACCGCCGTCAAAGATTCCGAAATGAAGCGCGTTCTCGAGCTTGCCGAGTTTGCCGTGAACTGTGGTGTGGACGCCTTGATCGTAGCCGATCTCGGGCTTGCTCGTCATTTGTCCCTTTCTTCCGATATTCCGCTTCATCTCTCTACGCAAGCCGGCGTGCAGAATTATAAAGATTTGGCAGCGCTGTCCGATCTTCGATTAAAGAGGGTGATTTTGGCGCGCGAGACGCTTTTATCCGACATCCCGGCGATCAAGAAACAAGTGAAAGAAGTGGAGATATTCGCGCAAGGAGCGATGTGCGTATCATTCTCCGGTGGATGCCTCTTAGGAAGTAAGATCTACGGGCAGAGCGGAAATCGCGGACTGTGTAACCAGGCATGCCGCTTGACTTATCGCGCTTTCTCATCTGACGGAAGGTTTCTGAAAGAAGGTAAGCTTCTGTCCCCTCGCGATCTCTCTCTCGGCGAGAGGGTGAAAGAACTCTCCGCTTACGGCGTGGATAGCATTAAGATCGAAGGACGACTCAAGCGACCTCAATACGTCTATGCCGCGACTCGCTATTATCGCGATATCTTGGACGGACGGGACCCTTCGGAGAGCCTTCGCGCACTGAAACTTGCATTTCATCGTGGGTTTGTGTCGGGCTATACGCAGAGCAAAAGCGCCTCGATTATTCATGAGAAACTCTCGGGACATATCGGGATAAACGTGGGAGAAGTGGTGCGCGTGATTCAAAAGAAGGGGTATAAATTCGCCTATGTGCGATCCGATCATCCTTTTCAAAAAGGTGACGGGGCAAAAATCCTCAGAAACGGCGAGGAGGTCGGCGGTAGCGACGTGACCTCGGTCAGAGAAGAAAACGGCTTGTACCTGATCCCCGTCAGCGATCAAGTGAAAGCAGGAGATGAAGTGCGTCTGACGACCGATGCGGTCCTCGAGCTTGCGGGGAATCAAATGGAGAATACCCTACCTTTGACGCTACGTGTGGAGGGTAAGGTCGGTGAGCCGATTGCTATAACGGGAGAATGTGGCGGTACTTCGGTCTGCGTGAGAACCGCTTCGACAGCGGATGTCGCCATAGCGGAGAACCACGAACCCATTCTTCAGAAACTGTCAAAGCTCGGTGCGTCGGATTTCCACTTGGATTCAATCGATGACAGGCTCGACGGCGCTGTGTATGTAAATGCTTCGGAGCTCAATACGGCACGACGAGAGCTCGTAATGGCACTGAGAAAGCGGATTATCGAAAAGAATACGCCGCGATATACCTTCCGTCATGATAATAAAGAACAATCAGTATCCTTGCCGATTGTCGATAAACGTATCGCGGAAGTCGAGGTTCTCGAAGATATCAGAGAGCCTTTTGATGCCTTCGTATTGAATCCATCGCACATCAAGTCCGAAGTCGTCGGATCGATGATGAACAAAGCGAAGGGACGTCCCGTATATCTCCGCCTTCCCAAGGTCGTGAGAGAGGGGGAAATCAATTGGTATGAGAAGATCCTCGCCGATTATCCCACCCTCGGTGTGTATGCGGATAATCTATATGCCGTCACACTTGCGAAAGAGCGCAAAAGGGGACTAATCGTCGGCTTCGGCATGAATGTCTATAATGCGGATCACGCCTCGCTCTTTGGATATGCGGATTACGTGTGCGGATCGACGGAGTGCTCGGAGAATGGGAATCTCGTTTTTCGCGCAGGGAAGATGCCGTTGATGAGCTTCGCCCATTGTCCGATATCGGTATCTTGTGGCAAGAGATGCGCTGATTGCGACAAAAGTGTGTGGACATTACGCTATGAAACGGACGGGCACGAATATCTGATACGTCGTCAGGAGGGGGCGAGTTGCCTCTTCACGATGCTGGAAGACGCTGTGACACGTTATCCGATTTCTTATCAAAGGAAATCGATGTATTATAGCTTTGTCGGCTTGAATCAAGAGGAAAAGGACGATATAATGAAGTGTGTTTCGGAGGATCAAGGTGAATAAGAGCGTAAAATCACTCGAACTGGATAAGATCCTAACCGCAGTCGCATTGTGCGCCGGAAGTGAAAGGGGAAAAGAGAAGATACTCGCATATGAGCCGAGCGGGGATTTTTCCACCGTCTCACGACTTCTTTCCGAGACCGCGGAAGCCTATTATGCGATGAATTCATGTAACTGTTATCCATCCTTCGAGGTGGATGAGATCACTGAAGCGGTGTATCGCGCAAAGAAAATGTCAATGCTTACGATGGGAGAGCTTCTGAAGATCTCGAGATTGCTCCGTTTGACGAAAAATCTGAAGAATTCCTTAAATAAACTCGATGAATCAAAAGCGCCTGTGGTGACGGGATACGGTAACCGTCTATTCCTGCAAAATACCCTTGCGGAAGAGATCGATCGCAGTATCTTCTCCGAAACGGAGATGAACGATTGCGCCTCCGAGCGACTCGGCGCGATTCGTCGTGAGATCAAGAGAAACGGAGAGCGTCTACGCGCGAAACTGAATAGTTATATTTCTACACCGGAGTATCAAAAAGCCTTGCAAGACAATGTCGTGACGATGCGCGGTGATCGCTATGTGATTCCTGTTAAGAGAGAGTTCAAGGGAGAGATTCGCGGACTGGTGCATGATCGTTCCGCTTCCGGCGCGACGCTATACGTTGAGCCGATGGCGATCGTGGAAATGAATAACGAGCTCAAGATGCTTCTCGCCGATGAAAAGGCGGAAATTGAGCGCATTCTGCATGAATTTACCGCGCGCGTTGCGGTGGTCGCGGATGAGCTATTGTCCGATTACGAGATCATCACCGAACTGGACTCGATCTTCGCGAGGGCGTCGTACGCACTCAGTACGAGATCCTCTCAGCCGATCATTAATGCGCGAGGTTACGTGAATATCAAGAAAGGGCGTCATCCTTTGATCGATAAGGATAAGGTGGTGCCTGTATCGGTATCGCTTGGCAAGGATTATAACGTCTTATTGATTACCGGACCGAATACGGGCGGTAAAACCGTGTCGCTGAAGTTGGTTGGTCTCTTTGTCCTTATGACCGAATGCGGTTTATTTATTCCTGCGGAAGAGGAGAGCGAAATCGGGGTGTTCGGTAAGGTGTACTGCGACGTCGGTGACGAACAAAGTATCGAACAGAGTCTCAGCACATTTTCTTCTCATATCAAGAATATCGTGGAAATCACTCGCTCTTACGACGCCAATTCGCTGATTCTTTTGGATGAACTTGGCGCAGGAACAGATCCCGATGAAGGGGCAGCCCTCGCGATCTGCATCACGGATCGTATCGTGAAGAGCGGAGCCAAAGCGATCATTACCACTCATTACGGGAAGTTGAAAGAGTATTCTTATAGCACGGAAGGTGTTGAAAATGCTTCAATGGACTTCAATCCCGAAACTTACGAGCCGACATTCCATCTGATTATCGGGGTGCCGGGCACTTCCAACGCTCTGCAAATCGCGGAACGCCTCGGACTGGATCCTTCGATTATCTCTGACGCGAAAGCAAAGATCGGGCACGAAAGGGTGAATTTCGATGAGGTCCTTTTATCTGCGGAGCAGGCGAGGAGAGCCGCGGAATCAGAGCGTGAAGAAGAGAAACGCATCAATGATGAACTCCGTGAAGAGAGCCGTGCTTTGAAAGAGGAGAAGAATAAGCTCTTCGTCCTTAGAGAGCGTCTCGCCGCCACTGCGAAACAGGAGGTCAAACGCCGTGTGGCAGAAGCCTTGGAAGAGGTAAATGATATCCTCGCAGAGCTCAAGAAGCTCCTTGAGAATCCCGAGCCTAAGAGCTATTTTGAAGCGACAAAACTGCGCAAGAAGATCGACGATATTGTGTCTAAAGCGGATCAAGAGGATGAAGACATCGAACCGGAAGTCATCGGTGGGGTCGCGAACGTGGGAGATGAAGTCTATATCAAGAAGATCGGGAAGATCGCGTTGGTGACGGGGCTGAAACGTAACGGAGATTATATCGTGAAGATCGGAAACTTCGTGACCACGGTAAAGAGCAGTGCGGCACAAAAGGTGAAGAAAATATGAATTACGGCTATACCCTCAAAAATATCGATCTCAACCAAGCATTTTTGAAGAGGTCGATTATTTACGTCGCAATATTGATGGTAACGGTATCAATCGCATTAACGATCCTTTTTCTTCTCTTTCAACTCTATCTTTGGTTGATCTTGTCAGGCGGACTGCTTATTGTAGCTTTGGCAATGATTTTCCTTATTGGCAGATTAACGAGTTTATACAGCTATCAGTTCCTTCACGATACACTCGTTATCACCACGGGAGGCGGTAAAGAGCAGAGATTTGTTCTTTCCGAGCTCTCCGTTATAAGAAATGCGGAAAAATCCGACTTTTCTTCTAAGGAAATCGTAAAATATGCTTTTTTAAATGGCGTGATTATTACGAAAAATGCAGTAAATCAAAATACACAAACGTGTAAAAGCGTCGTCGTAAACTATCAAAACAAAGACTATTTGTTAACTTTTGACGATTACAGCTATTCGAATGTATTAGAGGTGAAAGATGAAGATACGATACTTTGATAATGCCGCGACCACACGGGTTGACGATGAAATATCCGAGATTATTCGGAAGTATAACGGCGAGCTGTATTTTAATGCCTCCGCAAATTATTCGGAAGCAGTCAAAATACATAATCTGCTTGAGGGCGCAAGACAAAAAGTTTCCGATCTTTTGAAAGGATATGAGGGTAAACTTTATTTCCTTTCTTCGGGGTCGGAGGGGGATAATCAGGCGATTATTTGTGCCAAGAAGAGAAGGAACGGCAATATCGTGATCTCCGCCGCCGAGCATCCCGCGGTCTATAATACCGCGATGTCTCTGAAAAATGCGGGATATGAGCTTCGACTGTGTCCCGTAGACATGACCGGAAGAGTGCAAGAAGAAGCTTTTGCCGCCATGATAGACGAGAATACCACCTTGGTCTCCGTCATGCACGTAAATAACGAGACCGGTGGCGTGAATGATATCGCAAAACTCGTCAAGATCGCGAAAAAGATCAATCCCCACCTTCTATTTCATTCGGATGGTGTTCAAGCGCTCGGGAAGGTGCCCGTCAATCTCGCCGAACTCGGCGTGGATTTGTACACCTTCAGCGGACATAAAATCGGCGCGCCAAAAGGGATCGCGGGATTATATGTGAAGAAAGGGGTATATCTTTCGCCGCTGATTTACGGCGGTGGACAGGAAGGAGGGCTTCGCTCCTCCACGGAGAATATTTCGGGAATCATGGCGTTTACTCGTGCGATCGAGAGGGCGACATCGGAACGTGAGGATAATCTCAAGAAATTCCGTAGTTTCGCCGATATTATCAAGGGAAAACTTGCCTCGATTGAGGACCTTCGTATGATCTCGGACGATGCTTGCGCAGGACACATCCTGACTTTTGCTTTTCGCACGGTTCGGGGTGAAGTGATGCAGCACGCCTTGTCTCAGGACGGTTTTCTTGTCGGTACGGGATCCGCTTGTTCATCGACGCGCGCGCATGATCGTGTGCCGAAAGCGCTCGGGCTCGGCGTATATGCGGATGGATTGATTCGCGTGAGTTTCGGCAGAGAGAATACCGAGGAAGAGACGGTCGCTCTGGCCGACGCATTGTATCGTTACTATAAAGAATTACGCATAACGGATGGAGTATAGAATGGAAAAGATCTTGGTTTTACGTTTCGGTGAGATATATTTGAAGGGGAAGAATCGATTTTCTTTTGAAAAACAGCTTTTGGATAATATCAAAACCTCTTTGCGCGGACTGCATTTCGAGCTGAAAAGGATGCACGGAAGGTATCTGCTTGAGTCGATCCCCGCGGAAGAACTGGGCGATGCGGAACGCCGCGTAAAGAAGGTTTTCGGACTGCATTCGTATAGCGAAGCGATTAAGATTCCGACAGCTCTCGAATCCTTGAAAGAGGTAAGCATTTCTCTTCTGCCGGAGTCTGGGAGCTTCCGTTTTACCGTCAATCGTGCGGATAAGAAGTATTACTTGAATTCTCAGCAGATTTCGATGGAGCTCGGCGGAGCCGCGCTTCGTCATAATCCCAAATTGAAAGTGGATCTCTTCCATCCCGATAAGGAAATTTTCGTCGATCTCAGAGAAGAGGGGTATTCTTTCTTATTTGCGGACAAAGTCCCTTGCGCAGGCGGTATGCCGGTCGGTTCGTCGGGGAAAGGTATGGTCCTCTTGTCGGGCGGAATCGATAGTCCCGTAGCGGCATATCGCATGGCGAAAAGGGGGCTCAAGATGTACGGAGTACATTTCCACAGTTTTCCCTTCACCAGTCCGATGGCGAAGCAAAAGGTCATCGATCTCGCGAAGATTCTTTCGGAATGTCAAGGTGGGTTTGAACTGAACGTCGTATCTTTTACCGAGATTCAGAAACAAATCCATGAAAAATGCCCCGAAGAGTATATGATCACCATTATGCGCCGCATCATGATGCGCATCGCGGAAAGACTGGCGAAGGATCGTGGGTGCGGAAGTATCACGACGGGGGAAAGTTTGGCTCAGGTGGCTTCGCAAACGCAGGAAAGCATCCTCGTGACCAATGAAACGGTCGAGACGCTTCCCGTATTTCGCCCCTTAATCGGGATGGATAAGGAAGAAATCATTTCGACGGCGCGAGAGATCGGTACTTTTGATATCAGTATCAAACCTTATGAAGATTGCTGTACGGTGTTTCTCCCTAAATATCCCGTCATCAAGCCTAAACCCGAACTGATTCGCGAGGCGGAAGCCGCCCTCGATTACGAAACCCTTATCGAAGAGGCTCTTCAGGGGGTGGAGATCATCAAACTTTAGATTCGAATGAGTTCGGATCGCTTGTAAACCCGTTTTCCTTCGGACAGACACTCGATTTCCAGCTTGACGAGGGGGAATCTGCCGCGTTTGGCGAGGTATTTATCCTCAAAGTACAAGCATGCTTTCCCGTTGACCTTTACGCAATAATCGATGTTTTCGGTAGGATTGAATGTAATTGCGAGCAAATTTCTCGTCTTGTGGACGTGAAATTCATCTAAAAAGAGCTGATTTGGGTCGATCTTCTCAAATCGATAGTTTCCTGTTGTGAAGACCTCTGTTTTGGCATCGGTATCCCATGTCTCGGCTAAAGCAAGTTTGTGATATTTATCTCGTATATGCGTACTAATAGAAGCTCGTTTCAGCCCGATGGGGATAATGAAATCATCGGGAGACTCTATTTGGTAGAGATTTTTTAGGCAGGCACGAATGCTTTTCGTGGGTAAATTGCCTCCCGTAACGCTTGAAGGCATTGTGCAGCTGTCTTTTGCGGAATAGCGACACACGAAGGTGTGATCATGGGTGTATCCGGCGCACCAAGCGTCGGCATTCCCGTCTCCTTTCGCTACGGTCCCGGTCTTTGCGGCAATCGGAATGGATAAATAGGAGAGTTGCTTTGCAGTCCCATTTCGCGCGCATTCTTGAAGCATTTCCGTTGTCAGATATGTGCATTCTTCGGAGAATACTCGCCGGCTCACGCTTGAAGAGATATAAATCGTCGCTCCATTTTTGTTCGTGATCTTTCGAATGGTTGACAGAGGGTGGGATTTTCCGCCGCAGGCGAGGGTCATATATCCCGTGGCGATATCCATGGTGCTTGAGCCGTATGTCGTTCCTCCGAGAGCAAGCGCAAGCGTTTTGTCCTTTTTATCGAGTGGAATTCCGGCAGATTGTATCGAGTAAAAACCATTATCTATGCCGATTTCATTCAGTAAGTTAACGGAAATGGCGTTCGACGAGGAGGAAAGCGCCTCTTTTGCCGAGATCCAACCCGAATATGTGTTTTTATAATTGGAAGGTGAGTATCCGTTGATATCGATTGGTTGGTCAAGCATGGGGGATTCGGGAATGATTCGCCCGTTTTCGATAGCGGTGGCGTATATAAAAGGCTTCAAAACCGAACCGGGCTGTCTTTTGGATCGAACGATATCCGACGTGGTGTAGTATGCGATGATCCCATGTCGGACATTATCTGCAAGCAGAATCTCTTTATCGAAATCATTTGATTTGTCGGATAGGGCGTTATAGACGGTTTTTTGAGCTTTGCGATCGAGATTTGTATAGACGCGATATTCGGTTTCTTCAAATTGTTTTGAAGAAGATGAGAGGGCGGATTTTACTTCAGAATATACCAAATTGCGATAACTTTCGAGATAATTATTACATGATTCGCCGTAATTTATAATAATATTTTCATTTATAGAGCAATCAAACTCAGCATCTGAGATCAGAGACAAACCTTTCATTTCCTTCAAAACGAGTTTTCTGCGCTCATGGTTGTTCGAAGGATTGAGAAGGATGGAGTATTTCTTCGGATTGGCAACAGTGGCTGCAAGGGAGGCTGCTTCCGCAAGAGTGACTTCGCTTGTGGTTTTATCATAAAGCATTCTACACGCATTTTTTATGCCGTAGATCCCCTTCCCAAAGTAGATTTTATTCAAATACATCTCCATAATCTCGTTTTTGGTGTATTTACGTTCCAGTTCGAGGGCAATTTTCCCTTCTTGAATCTTTCGTTTTAGTGTTTTTTCATTGTTTAGGTGGGTATTTTTGACCAATTGACAGGAAATCGTGGATCCGCCTTGCTTGAAACTGCCGTTTTTCAAATCGGCGATCGCCGCACCGACTACCCTATACAAATCGATGCCGTGATGTTTGTAGAACCGCTTATCTTCTATTGCGATAAATGCCTTTACGATATACGGTGATATCTCTTCAAATCTTGCATAATCTTCATCTTCGATCGGTTCGTTATCTTGATCGTATATCACCATTTTCGTACTTTCGCCGGGAAGGAGTTCATCTTTCAGTACGGCGTCCTTTGTGACACCGTACAGCAAGGCAAACACCGTGATCAAAGATAATGCGCCAAGTGCGGTAAAAAGAATGATAAGGATTTTACGACTTCTTTTCATCTCGTTAGTATGTATCTGCTTCATTTTTTTATCTTTTTTTGTTGTAAAAGTAAGTATTTTATTATATAATTTATCTATTCTTATGAAGACATTGACATATTTTATCAACACTTACGGATGTCAAATGAACGTCCACGAATCGGAAAAGATCGCGGGAATGCTCTCGGAAATTGGATATCAAGCCGCGTCAAGCGCTGAAGAAGCCGATTTGATTCTTTTTAATACCTGTTGCATCCGTGATACCGCCGAAAAACGCGCCTATGGGAATATCGGTGCCTTAAAAGGCCTAAAAAAGGCGAATCCTTCTTTGCGTATCGCCGTCGTTGGCTGTATGACGCAACAAAAGGGAGGCGCAGAAGCGCTTAAGGCGAAATTCCCCTTTATCGATATCATTCTCGGCACGAATAACCTGGACGCCCTCCCTGTGATTTTGCAGGAGAGTAGGCAAAAGGGCACAAGAATCCTTCTCGATGAGGACCCGACTGTTGAGATCAAGGATCTACCCATATATCGCACGAGCGGCACGAATGCTTGGATTAATATTATGTACGGATGCAATAATTTTTGCACGTATTGCATCGTCCCCTACGTTCGCGGTAGAGAGCGCAGCCGCCAAATGACCGACGTACTCGATGATGTTCGCACCGTCCTTAGAGAAGGCTATAAAGAGATCACACTTCTCGGACAAAACGTGGATTCTTACGGCAGTGACCTTCATGACGGCACGACCTTTGCCTCTCTTTTAAGAGAGATCTCGAAGATCCCGGGGAAATTCCGGCTCCGCTTCATGACAAGCCATCCCAAGGATTTCAATAAAGAGGTGGTGGATATTATCGCTTCCTCAAAAAATATTTGCCATAATATCCATCTTCCCATTCAGTCAGGTAGCGATCCCGTCCTGAAGAGGATGAATCGCAAGTATACCGTTCGAGATTATCTCGATATCGTGGAGTATATCAAGAAGAAGATGCCCGACGTCGGCATCACGTCCGATATTATGATCGGCTTTCCGGGCGAGACGGAGGAAGACTTCCTGGCAACCTGCGAACTGGTCAAAAAGGTTCGTTTCTCCAATGCGTTCACCTTTGTCTATTCACCGAGAAGGGGGACGCCTGCTGCGGCGATGGAGCAAATCCCGAAAGATGTGAAAAAATCTCGCATAACTCGCCTCGTTAAATTGCAAAACGAGATTACAAAAGAGCTCTCCGACGAGTATCTCGGCAGGAAAGAGGAGATCTTGATCGAAGACGTGAATCCCAAATATCCCGGTACCGTTTGCGGTAGGACAGACTCCGGCAGATTGGTAACCGTGGATGGATCTCCCGATTTGATTGGTTCTTTCCGCACCATACTTATCACCAAATCCAGAAGCGCTTCGCTTTTCGGTGTGTTCGTCGAAGAAGGAGAATGATATGAAGTATAAAGACATCGACAGAAATGATCTCTCCCCGATGATGCAAAGGTATTACGACACCAAAGAGCAGTACGAAGATGCGATCTTGATGTATCGCCTCGGCGATTTTTACGAGATGTTTTTCCAGGATGCGGAGATCGCATCGGACGCTTTAGAACTCACTCTGACAGGTCGTGACTGCGGACAAGGAAGGCGTGCGCCGATGTGCGGCGTCCCTTACCATGCCGTAGACGGTTATATCGCGCGCTTGGTCCAAAAAGGGTACAAAGTCGCGATATGCGAACAACTCTCCAACGAGCCTTTACCCGGGAAGAGCATCGTCGAGCGAGAGGTGATCCGCGTCATCACCGCCGGCACCGTCATAGATGACGGGATGGTAAAAGAGGAGAAGAGCAATTATCTCCTGTCTCTCTATTTTGATAATAAAACGGTCGGCTTCGCCTGGGCGGATATCACAACGGGGGAATTTAACCTGTACGAAAAGGAAACAGATCAGCCCATTGCTTTGATCGAAGATTTTTTCGCAGCAGTGGTCCCTTCCGAGATTATTACCAATGCAGAAGGAGGCAAGTATAATGAGATACTGCCATCCCTCGTCGGCGGCAGGTATCCCAAGATGCAAGCCTATTACGACTGGTCGTATAAGTACAAGACTGCCTATGAGACCCTTGCTCGCGCGCTAAACGTCGCCACACTCGACGCCTATGAAGTTAGCGACAAGAAGGCCGCCGTCGCAGCCGCAGGCGCACTATATGAGTATATGCACGAGACGCAAAAGCGCGCCTTACCGCAATTCACCAAATTATCCTATTTCAACGACAAGAAATATATGGTCCTCGACGGCGCTGCGAGACGAAATCTCGAGCTCTTCGAGACGAGCAAAGATCGCCGAAAGCAGGGCTCTCTCTTTTGGGTCCTCGATAAAACGCGCACCGGCATGGGCGTGCGCAAACTTCGCAAATGGATTGATTATCCCTCTCTCGAAGAAAAGGTGGTAAATGATCGTCTCGACGGGGTATCCCTCCTCCTCGATCGCGAAGATAAGCGGAAAGCGCTGATCGCTCTTCTCGAAATGATGCGCGACCTGGAGCGTCTCGCCGGTCGCTGTGCTTACGGCAACGTGAACCCCTCGGATATGCTTCAGATCGCGAAATCGGTATCCTTATTTAAGGATATCAGGCAAGAACTCTCTGAATTAAGCTCTGTTCCCATCTTGAAAAAGATCTACTCCGCGCTTCCCGACAAAACGCCCCTTGCCGACCTTTTACTCTCTGCGCTCGATCCCGAACATTGTGGTGCGGAGTACCGCCACGGCGGCTTCATCAAAGAAGGATATCACAAAGAACTGGATGAATGCAAAAATGCGAGAATCAATGGGAAAACCTGGCTGGATTCTCTGGAAGCGACCGAAAAAGAAGCGACCGGGATCAAAAATCTGCACGTCGGTTATAATCGCGTTTTCGGGTATTATATCGAAGTGAGCAAGAGTAATCTCCCCCTCGTGCCTTTCCGTTATCAGCGCAAACAAACCTTGGTGAACGGCGAAAGATTCATCACAGAGGAGCTCAAGGAGATCGAAGAGAAGATCCTTACAGCTGAAACGCGCGCGCTCGAGATCGAACTCGAGCTCTTCGAGCAGTTCAAGAATCTGCTTTTGAATGAAGTCCCGGTGCTGTTGAAAGCGGCAGACGCGATCGCCGTGCTTGACGTCTTGCTCTCTTTTGCAGAGGTCGCGGAAGGAAATGATTACGTCCGCCCGGTGATCGGCAAACAAGTGAAAGACATCAATATCGAGAATGGCAGGCACCCCGTAGTGGAAAAGATCGTCGGAACGCGTAACTATATCCCGAATGGTGTCCAACTGAACGACGATTGCAAAACGATGATTATTACCGGACCGAACATGTCGGGAAAGAGCACCTATATGAGACAGGTCGCTTTGATCACCATTCTCGCACACATCGGTTCCTTCGTGCCGGCTTCAAAGGCGGAAATTACCTTCGTGGATCGCATCTTCACACGTATCGGTGCCAGCGACGATCTGACCTATTCGCAGAGCACATTTATGGTGGAAATGGTGGAAGTCGCCACCATCTTGAACAATGCGACAGAGAAGAGTCTCTTGATATTGGATGAAATCGGCAGAGGAACCTCCACCTATGACGGACTGGGCATCGCTTGGTCGGTGATGGAGTATCTCGCGAAGCGAATCAAGGCAAAGACTCTCTTTGCCACTCATTATCACGAGCTCACAGATTTGGAGAATCGCCTACCGGGCGTCAAGAATTACCGCATCCTGGCGAACGAGATCGACGGGAAGGTGGTATTCTTGCATCGAATTGCTCGTGGAGAAGCAAGCAAGAGTTTCGGGGCGGAAGTCGCCGCTCTCGCAGGAGTTCCCTCAAGGGTGGTCGAAAGGGCAAAAAGCATCACCAAGATACTCGAAGAAACCTCTAAATATCGCGATACCAATCAAATACTGGTGCAAGGCGATATCGATAAGAAAGACGTGGTGCAGGGAAGCTTTTTTGACGCACCTGCAGTAGATGAGAAGTACCTCAAGATCGCCGAAGAGCTGAAATCCATCGATATGAATACCGTTTCACCGATTCAAGCATTCTCGCTCCTGTCGGATCTCGTTTCGAGGGTGAAATAATGAAAATTTTTAAATTAGACAGTTCCGTATATAATAAAATTTCAGCAGGAGAGGTCGTGGAACGTCCCGCCTCGGTCGTTAAAGAGCTCGTAGAGAATGCGATCGACGCAGGCGCGACCAAGATCGAGGTGCGCGTTCGGAACGGCGGATTGGACGAAATCCTCGTATCGGACAACGGATGCGGCATGGCGCCCGATGATCTCGAAACGGCATTCCTTCCTCATGCCACGAGCAAGATACGCACGGCAGATGACCTAACGGATATCACCACACTCGGTTTCCGCGGCGAAGCGCTTCCCAGTATTGCGGCGGTTTCGATGATCGAGATCGCCAGCAAATCTTCCGACAACGAAAACGGTCATTTTTTGAAGCTCAGAGGCGGCACAGTCGAAGAGAAGGGAATTGTCGCAAGAAATGCGGGTACCGAAATCCTCGTGAAGAACCTTTTTTTCAATACACCCGCGCGTTTGAAGTTCCTCAAGACCCCCTCCGGCGAGATGTCAGACGTCAAATCTACCGTTATCAAACTGATTCTTGCAAACCCCTATGTCTCTCTCTCGCTCTATGATGAGAAGGGAAAAATCTATTCTTCCGACGGTAAAGGGCTGAAATCTGCGATCGATTCTGTTTTTTCCGAAGATATCACGGAGAATCTCTTGCCGCTTAACTACGAAAAGAGTGGCGTATCAGTCAAAGGATTCGCCAGCCGAAGCACTTTTTTCAAGATGAATCGGACCTATCAAATCTCCATTATTAACGGTCGTGTCGCCGAGAATCAGCAGATCTCTGCCGCAATAACAACGGTTTATCAGCAGTATCTGATGAAGCGTAATTATCCCGTTACGGTACTGGACATATCTCTCCCGACCGACAAAATCGACGTAAACGTGCATCCCACCAAGGCAGAAGTACGATTCAGCGAAGGCGATAAAGTCTTTTCCGCGGTATATCACGCAATTAAGGATGCAGTCGAGCAAGATATCACTGCGAGACATATCCTATTTGAAACGGTAAATGATGATGCGGAACAGGTATTGCCGATGGGCGAGATGATCCGGAAAGAGGAAAGCTTCCCATTCAACACCCCCATTCCCGAAGAAATACCTTTTCGTTCACCATTTAAGATGATTTCGGATGACTCAGAAGCGGAATTTAGTGAAGAGAGCGATATACAGCGTGCGATCAAAGAGAATTATCGCAAGATCAAGCTCGCAAAGCAGGAAACGGTCCAAACTACGATCCCCGAAACGGAGGATATTTACCGCGTGATCGGGCAGGTCTTCGGCACCTATCTTTTAGTGGAATATGATGAGAAGTTTATCATCGTGGATCAACACGCCGCCGTTGAAAGGCTTCGCTACGATAAACTTCTTGAAGCATATAATAATGGGCCGATGCCGGTGCAACCGCTCCTTTTCCCGCGAACGATCGATGTTTCCCCTTCGGAGTATCCTTTGGTCGAGAAAAAACTTCCCATGCTCAAGCAAATCGGCGTGGAACTGATCCCCTTTGGAGATAATGCCTTCAAGCTAATCACACTTCCCGAAATCCTGTCAGAAGTAGACGCCGATAAATTGATGAAACTCATCCTTTCAGACACACCGGAAGGCGAAGACTCTTTGATTCGAGAGCGCTTGGCATATGCGGCTTGTCGCAGCTCTATAAAAGGAAATACTTACCTGACGGACGATCAGATTTGCGAACTCATGACAGTATATTTCAAGCAAGGTTTGCCCGTACAATGTCCGCACGGCAGACCGACTTACTACGTGTATACGAAAAGAGATCTCGAGAAGCTCTTTAAAAGAATCGTATGAAACCATTATTGATTATTGCCGGCGCCACGGGAACGGGAAAGTCGGATATCGCGATCGAATGTGCGAAAATCATGAATGGAGAGGTCGTTTCCGCCGATTCGATGCAGATTTATCGTGATTTGGATATCGGTACGGCGAAGGTTCTGCCCGAGGAAATGCAAGGGATCAAGCATCACCTAATCGATATCGTCTCGCCTGAAGAGAGTTTTACTGTGCACGATTATCAAATGGCGGCAACCGACTGCATCTCGGACATTATTTCTCGCGGGAAACTTCCCATCCTTTGCGGTGGGACGGGACTCTATATCAATTCGGTTATTTACGATATGTCCTTCAGCGGCACTTACGATAAAGTGCTCCGCGAGAAGTTGATTCTCGAATATAACGAAATCGGGAAAGAAAAGATGCATTCTCGCCTTGCCGAATTGGACAAAGAAGCGGCTGCACGCCTTCATCCGAATGACGTAAAACGCGTGATTCGTGCGATAGAAAAGGCGATGACCGGCGGAACGAAAGAAAAAGATATGGAGCATCCGAGATATCCGTATAAAATGTATTTGACTGATTTCCCTCGTGATATCCTCTATCAGAGGATCAATACTCGCGTGGACAAGATGATGCGAAACGGTCTCGAAAAAGAAATAGCCTCACTTCTGAAAAGAGGGATCGGTTACGACAGGCAATGTATGCAGGCGATCGCCTATAAAGAATGGGCGCTATCCGAGACGGAGAGTTTGACTCGAGAAGAGATCGTGGAGACTATCAAAAAAAATACGAGAAACTACGCCAAGCGCCAAATCACTTGGTTCAAACAGTATCACGACGCGACATATATTCCCGTTATCGATCGTTCGGCAAGGGAGATCGCGGCGTTTATAGCGGAGGATTATAAGAAATGACAGATAGGGCACAAGCCGAGAGAATACTTAGAGAATGCGAGAAAGAGAATCAATCCCTATTCGCGGAGATCGACCGTGTGGCTCTCTCGAATACCGAGAAGGTGTTATCTGCATTTCGCGAATGCCGCGTCGCAGAGCGCCACCTGAAGGGAACGACTGGATACGGCTACGGCGATATCGGCAGAGAGACTCTGAATCAGGTCTTTGCGATGACTTTAGGTGCGGAAGATGCGATCGCTTCTCCTTACTTCGCAAGCGGTACGCATGCGCTGAAAGTATCATTATACGGTTTGCTTCGCCCCGGAGATCTTCTGCTCTCCGTTACAGGCGCGCCCTATGATACCTTGCTGAACGTGATCACGAAGAAGGGAATCGGATCGCTTGCCGATTACGGTGTGCGCTATCGACAGGTCGAATTGACGCAAGAAGGTGATTTCGACTATCCGAGCATAGAGGAAGCGCTCAAAGAGTCACCGAAAATGGTTTTTATCACCCGTTCGCGCGGGTATAGTGATCGAGACGCCTTCACTATCACGAGACTGGAAGAGCTCCTTACTTTCTTGAAAAAACGGACAAAAGCGATCCTTTTCGTCGATAACTGCTATGGTGAGTTCGTGGAAGATAAAGAGCCTACCGCGGTTGGTGCAGACCTCATCGTCGGATCCTTCACAAAAAATATCGGAGGAGGGCTTGCTCCCTCGGGTGGATATGCGGCAGGGCGCAAGGATCTCATCGAGCAGGTGGCATTCAGCCTAACCGCTCCATCTTTGGGCACGGAGATCGGTTCCTATGCGGCGGGTTATCAGAGCTTTTATCAAGGTCTGTTTCTTGCGCCGCACGTCGTGGCTTGCGCCTTAAAGGGGAGCCTCCTTTTCGGTAGCGCATTCGATAAAATGGGATATAGAACCATCCCGAAATGCGGCAACCATTGCGGAGATATCATCCGATCCATCGTATTTGAAGATAAAGAGAAATTGGTGAGATTCTGCGAGATTATTCAATCGGTTTCCCCAATAGATGCTTACGTCGTACCCGAGCCGTGGGATATGCCGGGATATAAGGAAGAAGTCATCATGGCGGCAGGTACTTTCGTCGGAGGCGCGTCCTTGGAGCTCACGGCGGACGCACCGATCAAACCTCCCTATATTGCTTACGTGCAGGGTGGCTTAACGTACGAGCACATCAAACTCGCGGTTCTGAAGTGTATAGAAGAATTCGCTATAAATCAATAACGACGAATCAATCCGACTAAAATGCCGAGAATATCGGCATTTTTTATGATAATGTCCGACATCGAAGCATTCTCGGGCTTTAAGCGGAAAAAGCCGTTTTCGCGATAAAATCGCTTCAACGTGACCTCATTTTCGATCATTACGGCGGCGATTTCACCATTTTCGGCGGTATTTTGACGGCGAATAATCACATAGTCTTTATCATGGATCCCTACTTCGATCATGCTTTCTCCGTGAACTTGAAGCATAAATAACTCACCGCCTTTACAGAAAAATTCTTCCGGAAGGGGCAAATATGCATCAATATTCTCCACGGCGAGAATCGGTGTTCCTGCGGCAATATCACCAACTAAAGGGATGGATTCGGACTTGGATTCGCCCACGATCTCGATGCAACGCTTCTTTTGCTTGGTGCGACGAATGAGATTATCCAGCTCGAGCTGCTTCAAATAGTACGCAACGGAAGCGGTGGATTTGATGGAAAAACGATGCTGAATCTCACGAACTGTGGGAGGAAACCCATTTTCGCGCTGAAATGCCTTGATATAATCGAATAAATCTTGCAATAAAACCGAAGTGGATTCTTTCATATCACAATCATATCATATAAAAAAAGAAATGTAAACATCTGTTCGCAATTTTATAAACAAATGTTCGGTAAAAAATCAGTCTTCCGAATCGTCTTTGGGATAATTTGATTCATCATCTCGTAGCACAGTCGCTTTCGCGGCGGCTTTCAAGATGTCTTCACTCATCGCCGCATAATGCTTCTTGGTAGTATTCACGTCTCTATGCCCAAGCGCTTCCGCTACGACGAAGATATCATTCGTCTTATGATAGAGATTCGTGCCGTATGTACTGCGAAGTTTGTGCGGTGTGATCTTCTTTAATGGCGTGATCAGCGTACTGTATTTTTTGACCAAAATCTCGACGGCGCGCACGGAAATCCTCTTTTTTTGCATCGAGAGGAATAGGGCGGGAGAATCCGAATCCGAAGCCAAACGATCCTCTTCGAGATATTTGCGAAGCGCGTCCACGACCTCCTCCGGGAAATAGAGTATTTTGCGATTACCGCCTTTTCGGGTGACGGTAAAGGAATTATTCTTGAAATCAAGATCTTCGAGGTTCAACCCGACGCATTCCGAGATACGGATACCTGTCCCCAGCAAGAGGGTCACGAGCGCGAGATCGCGTAGTCCGATCTTCTTATGATAGGCGCGTTCGCGCGTCGAAAGATCTCCACCATCTTCCACCTCATTCAGCAATTGTGAGACTTCTTTTGTCTCAAGACGGATTATCTCTTTGTCGTGAAGTTTTGGCGTCGATACTTTGCTTGCGATATTGCTCGTCAGTGAGCCTTTATTAAAGAAATATTTGAAAAAGGAGCGCAGAGTTGAGAGTTTGCGGGCTTTTGCGCGCTCGTCATTTTTGTATTCCTTACCGTTAAATACGTAATAATTTAAATATTCAAGGAAACTTTCAATATGAGTCTGCGTGACCTTGTCCAGTTCCGCGATAGTGAAAGTATCGAGATTGTAGTGACGAAACTCTCTGACGTATGACAGGATATAGTCGAAAAAGATGCGTAGATCGTAGGCATAAGCCAATCTCGTCAAAGGCGTCGTCCGATTTTCCACGCCAATAAAAAACTCATTGCAAAAAGAAGGCAACTCCGCACGTAACGTGCGTATCTTCAAGGTGGTTTCTTTATTGCGATCGTCAAAGTAGGATTCCGACATAATGATATTGTAACATGATCACTCGGCCATGTAAAGATAACCGATGAATTTCCACGCATCAAATCCTATTTATCTAATAAGGATATTATCGCAAAATTTGACATGGTATTTTAAATAAATTACATTTTCAAGATAAAAACATCCTTTTTGCGGTATAACTTTTCGTAAAAGTATTGTTTTGCGCATAGTTAATGGGCGCTGTGAATTATCTCGAAAATTGTCGCCTACCCTATTTTTTCCCCTTGGATTCGGGAGAAGCCTTGACATAGAAAGGTAAAATCAGTAAAATAATTATAAGGAGATTCGTAAATTGGAAAACACGGTTAACACAGATCTGATCAGAGACCACGTCGATTCGTTTATTTTGCGTTTCCTCGCGAACGGCGACAGCTATGGCTACGATATTCATAAGGCGATTTCCACCGCAACGGAAGGCGTATATGAGATCAAACAGCCTACTCTCTACAGTTGTCTGAAGCGTCTTGAGAAGCAAGGTTTCATCACCTCCTACGACGGTGAGACCTCTAACGGTGCCCAAAGAAAATATTATGCGATATCCGATAAAGGAAGAGCCTTTCTTGAGGATGATATCAAGCAATGGGAGTTCTCCCGTACCCTTTTGAATCGTCTCTTATCCGATAAAGAGTTTGATTTGGCTTCAGCGCCCCACCCCTTTGATCCGAGCGAACTGCGTCCTCGCACAAAAAGAGGCGTCGGGGTGCGGCGTGCGGGCGAAGCGGATGAATCCATCGACGATACTTCTATTGCCGATTCTTCCGATGACGATTATAGCTCTGTGGAGTCATCAATCGAGCCAGTTCCCGAGATGACTGATCAATATCCCGAAAGAATAAATGAGGAGGCTTCTTCTGATTCTCCTGCCGAAATCGCCTCTGACATCGCGGATGACGGGCAAGAATCCACTCCTTCCATCTTCGGTGCCCATGTCACCGCTACACAGATCGATATGGAGACCTTTGCCGCGGAAGAAGCAGAAAAAGAAGCGGCTCAAAAGCCCATTTTGCAAGACTTTTTGGATGAGAACGTCTCTCGTAATGACGATTATCTCACCCCACTGAACGATATTTTCACGACGAATCGCCCTGCTTCTCCTGCGATTCCCAAAGAAGAACCCGAGGAGATAAATCGCAGCGCATTTAATTACAGCGAGCTCAAGGAGCGAGCCCAAGCGGAAGGATACAAGCTCCATCCCTACTCCAAAGCGGCTTCTACCTCCTATTACTCGATGAATTTCATCTTTTCTTCGAAGCTCAAGAGGGATTCTCTCCTTCTCCTCTATGTCTTCATGTTGATCGAGGTCTTCGTCGCCTATTTCGCATTGGATCGCTTTGCACATCTCGGATATCTCTTCTATATCGTGACTGCTTGCGTTCTGATGCTTTGCCCCATTGTCGGCATCGTCTTCTTCTTAATGAAACCGGATAAACGCGTGCGTGCCGATTTCGATTTCCGAACGGCGCTATCCGGCACGATCATGCTGACGATCAATCTCTTTATCATCTGCATGCTTTTTGCCTTCTTCCTCTTCCACGCGGATCTAGGAAATCCTTCGACCTTAGTGCGTCCTCTGCTCTATCCCGGACTGCTCTTCATTAATCTGCCCGTTTATTCGGTTATTTACGCCCTCTTGTACGGGACGAAGCATTATCATTTGAAATAAATAAATATTTAACACATGATAAAAGCGCAGTGACTTTCTTGCCACTGCGCTTTTTTATATCTCTTTTCGATCGGATAGCGCGCGAGAAAGGGTCGCTTCGTCCGTGTACTCGAGATTACTCCCCGTGGGGAGTCCGCGTGCGATTCTTGTGGTCTTTACGCCGAGAGGCTTGAGAAGCATAGCGATATAGAGAGCCGTCGCTTCGCCAGATTGATCGGTTCCCGTCGCGATAATCACCTCTTTTACGCCGCCCTCGTTGATCCTTTGAAGAAGCTCTTTTACACGGATATCCGATACACCGATCCCTTCAAGGGGGCTTAGATGCCCATGAAGGACGTGATAGACGCCGTCAAAAGACTTGGTTTTCTCAAGAGCGATGACGTCGCGCGGTTCTTTCACGACGCAGATCGTACTCTTATCCCGGGTCGCACAGATCTCGCAAACGTCGCGGTCTGTATAATTCCCGCAGACTTTGCAGAGCTTGACATTCTCCTTTATCTTCATGATGGCGTCACAGAAATTCTCTGCCGACTCCATCGGCATATTGATTACGGAGAAAGCGTATCTTGCGGCCGTCTTCTTCCCTACGCCGGGGAGCTTGGTAAACTCCGCGATGAGCCTTGATATCGGCTCGATATATTCCATATCAGTTCAGACCTCCAAGCATGCCGGCATAAGGTCCGAGCGCTTCCGCAGTCTCTTTATCGATGAGATCGAAGCCTTCTTGCAGGGCTGCAACGATGAGATCCTCAAGCATTTCGACGTCATCCGGATCCACCGCTTCGGGTTTGATCTTGAGCGCGACGATCTTCTTATCGCCGGTAAGGGTCACTTCGACCATTCCGCCACCTGCTTGTGCGGTGAATTCCGAATTCTTCAGCTCTTCTTGTTTAGCGAGCATATCCTGCTGCATCTTCTGTGCCTGACGCATCAGTTGCGCCATATTGCCGCCACCGCCGCCGAAACCGTTGAACTTTGCCATAATACTACCTCCTCTTGATATTGATGCTCTCCGCTCCCGAGAAAAGTTTGATGATTTCGGAAGTAGATAATGCATGGGGTGCGTTGTCATTAAAATACATGACGGAGACGTCGATTCTCTCACCAAGCTCCTCGGATATAACCCCTCGGAGTGTTTCGATCATCACGGGATTATTACAATAATTGTAATCCGGTTCATTCTTGAATGCGAGAATGATTCTCCCGTCTTGTAGCTTCAGAAGCGTGTCCTCTTCCTTGCTGATCGCGATATACAGCATATTTTTATTTAGTTGACGCAGTTTGTTCAGGATGCGACCGCGTAGTTTTGTCATCTGCTCGCGAATTTCTTTCGGTAATATCTGCTGAATGCTGTCAAAATGCACCTGCTTGTCATCTACAGATGGAATTTCGGTGGCATCGAAAGGGAGACTCTCCGTCGTTTGTGCAGCACCGAGATCGGGAAGGCCGGGCGTTTCCGTTTTCTCCTTCTCTTCCGGCTGTAAGCTAAGCGGCATCGGCTGTTTTCTCTCCTGCGGTTCCGTTCCGAGCATCTGTCTGATGGCAGAATAATTCGGCTTCACGGCGGGCATAGATTCAAGCTCGGAGATCTTGCGTTCAAGTGCCGCGACCTTATTTAGGAGATCACCGAGATCTTCGCCCGAGAGGGTTGCAGTCTTAATGATCGCAGTTTCCAAAAGGATCTTAGGTTGATTACTATAGCGGGATTTAGCCTCCACATTGGAGAAGATATCGAGAGCGCGCATCAACGTGATATCCGAGAAGCTCTTTGCGATCTCGAGTGCCGCTTGATATAAAGTGTCGGGTAGGCGCAGGATCGCATTGGCATTCGGATCGTTTTTAATGATGATAAGATCACGGAAATAGCGCGTCAAATCTCTTGTCATGAGCTGAACACTCTTTCCCAAAGAGGCGGATTGCTCCACGAGATCGACTGCGGATTTGATATCATTTGATAGTGTCGCAAAGGCGATCTTCGCGATCATGGTAGGATCATTCGCGCCAAGGACGCCGAGCACGTTATCGTAGTCCACGATATCGGAATAAGATACGCACATATCGGCAACCGATAAGGTATCGCGCACGCTTCCTTCGCCGGCGGCGGCGATTGCCGCGACCCCTTCTTGGGTGTATTTCACCCCTTCCTTGTCGAAAATCATTGCTACGTGCTCTTCGAGGAGTCCTTGCGGGACCAGATGAAAATCCATCCTGAGGCATCGGCTCATAATGGTGGAAGGGATTTTCTGTACTTCAGTTGTGGCTAATATAAAAACGGCGTGTGCAGGCGGCTCTTCCAGGGTCTTCAATAAGGCGTTGAATGCCGAACCGGAGAGCTGATGCACTTCGTCGATGATATAGACTTTATACTTGCAATCGACGGGAGCATAACGCACGTTGTCACGAATCGCACGAGCGTCGTCTACTGAGTTATTACTGGCGGCGTCGATCTCCACGACATCCAAACTATTTCCTGCGAGGAGCTTCTTACAACACTCACATTCACCGCAGGGAGATCCGTCTTGTGGATTCAGACAATTGATCGCACGCGCAAAAACTCTTGCGACGGAAGTTTTACCCGTGCCGCGCGTGCCGGTGAGCAGATAAGCATGCGCGATGTTACCGCTCTTGATCTGATTCACCAAGGTGGTCGTGATGTGATCTTGCCCGATTACCTTTTGGAATGTATTCGGTCTGTACTTGCGATACAAGGATTGATACATAATTTCACCGATATTTATTATACAGTATTCTTATAATTTAATCAACTTTTTTCGGATTTTCAAAGAAAATTATATTGTTTACAAGATACAACGAAATGTAATATAATAGAAATCAGGAGTTAAGATGGAAAGTGTGAATTTTTATAATCGATCTGTATTTTATCATCTTTGTGTCCCATCATTCTACGATTCGGATCAGGATGGTATCGGAGATATCAAGGGGGTCATCGAAAAGATCCCGTATCTTCATATGCTCGGGGTGGACGGCATCGTGTTGTCCCCCATCTTTGAGTCGGATCGTAACAAGCTTCGTTTCGCCGTGAGTGATTATTATCGAGTAAATCCTCTTTACGGCAGTGACGATGATTTCACCGCCCTGATCGAGGCGGCGCACGGCCAAGGGCTTAAAGTACTCCTTTCCCTTCCCATTTCCTGCACTTCCACCTCTCACGAATGGTTCGAGAAGAGTTCAGACACAGCAGAGAGCAACCCTTTCCGCGAGTATTACTATCGCAGCCGTGGGAAGGACGGCAAACCGCACGCCGCCCCCGATAAAATCAAAGATTTAAGCGGTACTCCACGCTGGTACTTTTCCAAAAAAAGCGGAGATTGGTACCGAACGATCTACGGCAAGGATTATCCCACCCTGAATTACAACAATCCGCGTGTGCGCAAACAGATGACCGATGTCTTCCTCTATTGGAAGCAGAAAGGTGCGGACGGTTTCTTCATCGAAGATTGCTATTTCTCTATCAAGCGCCTAACCCTTCCCGACGGAAAACTTCTCTATAATGTCACCGACGCCCTATTCAATGACGGCGGCAAAACACATCGGTTCCTGCGTGAGGTTCGAGAGAAACTCGGAGAAGACACTCCGATGATCTTGACGGCGGAAGGAACAGATCCCTCGGTCTTCCCTTACCTGACTTCGGGTGAAAAACCCATCGCGGATTCTGTCGTCGCGGAGAATCTATTCTCCTTCAATCGACTCGCGACGTCCAAGAGATTTTCAAAGAGGAAATTTTTCGCCGCTTTTATGAAGTCGCAGAAATCCTACTGTAAACGTATTTCTCTGATGCTGGAAGATCGTGTGCACCGTAGATTCCTTTCTGCTTATATGAAGAAGGGAGACCTTGCTCTTTCCCCCTGCGCCAAATTTCTGTCCGCCATCCTCTTGACTTCCGTAGGTACGCCGAACATCTATCAAGGCGAAGAGCTCGGCATGTCTAATTTTTCCGATGCTGATTTCCGCAAAAAGTCCAAGAAGACGGATGAGAAGCAAGCGGACATCTCGATTCTCGTCGACGCACGCTCCCCCTTCCAGTGGGATAATAAGTTCAATGCGGGATTTACCGAAGGGGGATTCCCGTATATCCCCATTCATGAGAATTACAATAAAATCAATGCGGCGGCGGAAGCACGCGATCCACAAAGCATCTTGAATTTTTACAGAGAAATGATCGCTTTCCGCAAAGCGTCGTCCGCCCTTACGATCGGATCTTTCGAGGATCATTCCAAAGGACACGTACTCTGCTATGTTCGCTCATCGGATACTGAACGCATATTGATCATCGCAAACAGCAAAAACAAACATATGAATTTCACCGTCCCGGGTGTTCTTTTAGAACGAGAAGCGACTTGTGAAGTGTGCAATTATCCGCTCGTCAGCAAGCCCATTCATCCCACGATGGGACTGAGACCTTATGAGGTCAGGATCTTCCGCCTGTCCCCCATTTTGCGCGATTTGGATCATTAAAGCTATACCTTCGTTCGCGATTTACAAATCAAACTGAACAAAAATCCGAAAAAGATCGCAGAAGACAGCCCTGCCGCAGCTGCTTTCATACCGCCCGTTAATGCGCCGAGAAGTCCTGCCGTTTTCACCTCTTCGATCGCCCCTTTTGCAAGGGTTGAGCCGAATCCGGTTATGGGAATCGTGATACCTGCTTTCGCGAAGTCCTTTATCGCGTCAAAGACACCCACAGCCTCCAGTAGAACGCCGACCAAAAGAAAAGTCACGAGGATTTTTGCAGAAGTCATTTTCGTCAAATTAATTAAGAGCTGACCGATCAAACAGACGAGTCCTCCGACGGTAAACACCTTCAAATAGGTTACTAACATCCTTAATCCTCCCTTTCGAAAACAACGGCATTTGCGATCCCCGGAATACTCTCTCCTTGTAATGAGGATAGTTTCGATAGTAAGGCACCCGTTGGAACGAGAAGCATCCTTTTGATGGCGCCGGCTAGCAAATGGTGTAAAAAATAGGAGTTAAAGACGACGCTACTGCACCCTGCACCGCTTCCTCCTTGCGGACAGCGCTGTTTTTTATCGAAGATCATCTGCCCGCAATCTTTATGAATACTTGCTGCTTTTATCCCGTCACTTTCAAGAAGCTCCAGAAAGAGCCTGCTCCCATATATCCCGAGATCTCCCGTTACGATATAATCGTAATAGGTTGGATCCCTTCCGGTGTCTTTTAGATGGGTGACTACCGTTTTTGCGGCGGCGGGCGCCATTGCCGCACCCATATTGTTCGCGTCAGTGATTCCGAAATCCACGACCTTTCCTACGGTCGCGCTTTCGATGAAGATATTCCCTTTTTCACCGAGAAGCGTGCACCCTGCACCCGTTACCGTCCACTGTGAAGTTGGCGTCATCTGAGTACCTAATTCCAGCGGGAATCGATATTGTCTCTCCGCCGTGGAGAAATGACTGCTTGTGGAACAAGCCGCCCTACGGATGTAGCCGCCGTCGATTAGGGCCGCTCCGACAATAAGCGATTGTCCGAAAGTGGAACAAGCGCTGTACATTCCGATAAAGGGGATATCCAGTTCTCGCGCGGAAAAGGAAGAGGTGATGATTTGATTTAATAAATCCCCACCGATATTGAGATCCACGTCGGCAGGGGTCAGTCCTGCCGCAATAATCGCACCGGAGATCGCGCTCATATGCAGTTTGCACTCTGCTTTTTCAAAAGATTTCTGTCCGAAATCATCCTTGCGCAATCTTTTATGGAAATAAGGATCGAGCGGGCCTTCGGCTTCTTTCGGTCCGACGATGCTGTACCCGGACATCACGCGCGGTTTATTCCTAAAGTAAATGGTCTGACTGCCGCCCGTCATTGAAATAACCCCACGAACCAGTAAATCAATCCGATCCCGATCGACGCGGTTACGCCGCTCACGATGATCGGCCCAGCTATTACGAACATCTTGCACATCACGCCGAAGACCACACCTTCCGAACGATACTCCATCGCGGGAGAAACGACCGAATTAGCAAAACCCGTGATAGGAATGATGGAGCCCGCCCCCGCGTATTTTCCGATATTATCGTAGAGTCCGAGGCCTGTTAAAAAGGATCCGAGGAAAATCATCGCAACAGAATCGATCTGTGCGATCACCTTCTCCTCTGCATTCGGCATCCCCATCTTGACGAGATCCGCAATCGCCTGTCCGATACAACAAATGAGTCCCCCGACGAGAAAGGCGAAGATTAAAGTCTGTATTTCCTTGCTTTTCGGCGACAGTTTTTGATCGAGTTTAATGTATTCCGATCTGCTTAACATTCCTTTCTCTCTCCCTTCCTTTTTTGAAATAACTCTCGGGTTCCTGATAATTTTTCGGCAGAAGATGATTCTCCACGCCGATTATCCCTTTGATACGTTCCATATCGCGAGTATGTCCCTTCGTATGTGCTTTTATTCAGTAAGTCTCTCTCGACAAAAAGATACGAAAAGGCATTTTTCTCTCCTAAATATGGCATTCGACGATCCAATTCGGGAAGTATTCTTTATGTCGGAGGAGAATATGATCTTTGAAACAGATTTATCAAACGGCATATTGCGCGTTTCGCCTATGGGGGAACTTGATGTAAGATCCGCGCCGGAAACAAGACATTATTTAGACAAATTGATCGACAAGGGAAATTTTCGCGAGTTAATACTTGATTTTCGCAAAGTTGATTTCATGGACAGCACCGGTATAGGAGTCCTACTCGGACGATATAAGCTCCTACAAAAACGAGGAATTCCTTTATCCGTATCCCACCTTAACGATCAAATCGACAAGGTATTTCGGGTAAGCGGTCTATATCAAATCATAAAGGCGGTGGAAAAATGAAAATAACCAATAACGTGAAGATGATTTTACCCGCAATTCGTGGGAATGAAGGGTTTGCAAGGGCGGCAGTAGCGGCATTTTGCGCCCCGCTTTCACCTACGATCGAAGAGATCAACGACGTGAAAACCGCCGTATCCGAAGCAGTAACGAACGTAATCGTTCACGCCTATCCGAATAAAGAGGGCGAATGCACGATCGACGTCACAATCTACGATGACGACGTAGTAACGGTGCAAATCATAGATGAAGGTACGGGGGTAAAAGATATCGAAGAAGCGAAAAAGCCCTTCTACACCACCAAATCCGCCGATGAACACAGCGGCATGGGATTCACCATCATGGAAGCCTTTATGGACAGTTTGGAGGTTTTCTCCGAATCGGGTCGCGGCACAAGCGTAATCATGCGCAAGAAAATCGGTAAAAATGCTTGACCATGAAGAGACGATGCGTCTGATTAAAGAGGCACAAGGCGGGAATGAAGAGGCAAAATCCACCCTTCTGACCGAGAATATGCCTTTGATCAAAAGCATCATCAAACGATATCGCAATACGGCGATCGAATACGACGATTTGATTCAACTCGGATCATACGGTCTTTATAAAGCGGTAATGAATTTTAACCCGGATTTCGGGGTGCGTTTTTCCACCTACGCCGTTCCGATGATCAGCGGAGAGATCAAGCGACAAATTCGTGACGACGGACCGGTAAAGGTATCGCGCGCGACAAAAGCACTTGCCATCGTTATCAATAAATGCATCGACGACTATCGCGCGGAAACCGGAGGTGAGCCTACGGTGGATCAAATAGCCGAAACGCTGAAAATCGACCCGTACGAAGTCGTTTTTGCGCTCGACAGCACGAAAATGCCCGTTTCTCTTTATGAAAAGTATGATGACGACAGCGGATCTTATCTAATCGATAACATAATGACCGTCGATAAGACGGACGACCTATTAGATAAGATCATGCTGAAAGAGCTCATCGAAGGACTGGAGGAACGTGACAAGAAAATCATTCTTTTGAGGTATTATCGAGACAAAACGCAGAGCGAAGTCGCGAAGATTCTCGGGGTATCACAAGTACAGGTATCACGTCTTGAAAGTAAGATTTTGAAGTATTTGAAAGATAAATTATCTTGAATTAATGAATTTTTCATAATAATAAAACAAAAAATGCGTGAGAATTCTCTCACGCATCTTTGTATTTATGCGATAATATTATTTGACTGGTTTAACAGCCTCGGTCAGCCCCGCCAACGTCGCAGTAATATTCTGCAATTCGGAAGGAATGATGATCTTTGTAGCCTCTCCTTTCGCGAGTTCACTAAGTGCGCGATATCCTTCAAGGGTCAAATACGCTTTATTCGGGTTGGAAGTATTGATGAGCTCCACCGCCCTTGCTTTACCTTCCGCCTCGGCGATCAAGGCAGCTTTTTCCGCTTCTGCAGCAAGGATTCGAGATGCCTTATCTGCTTCAGCGCGCAAAATCTTGGCTTGCTTCTCACCTTCGGCGACGAGGATATTACTCTTCTTCTCACCTTCGGCACGTAATATCGCCTCTCTGCGCTCTCTTTCCGCGCGCATCTGCTTCTCCATCGCCTCTTGGATGTCCTTCGGCGGCAAGATATTCTTCAGCTCCACGCGATTGATCTTGATACCCCAGGGATCGGTCGCTTCGTCCAGAATGATACGCATCTTGGAATTCACGGTGTCACGAGAGGTCAATGTCTCATCGAGTTCGAGCTCACCGACTATATTACGAAGCGTCGTAGCGGTCAGGTTCTCAATCGCGGAGAGCGGCTTATCGACGCCATAGGTATAAAGTTTCGCATCCGTGATCTGGAAATACACGACCGTATCGATCTGCATCGTGACGTTATCCTTCGTGATGACAGGTTGTGGCTTGAAATCCGCGACGATCTCTTTCAAAGAAATCGCGCGAGAGGTCCTATCAAAGATCGGAAGCACATAGTGCACGCCGGTTTCAAGAGTTTTACGATATTTACCGAGACGTTCCACCGTGACCGCTGTAGCTTGACGAACGACGCGAATACCGCTGACAAGCACGACCAGAAGCAGAACGCCCAAAATGATGAGTACGATTTCAGCTGCTATTGGCATATATTACCTCCTATTTATTCTCATCCGAAAGGTCGACGACTTTCACGATGAGTTTATTACCGCTGATGGCTTTGACCTCCACGATCATTCCCGCTTCAATGGTCTCCGTCTCATCCTCGGGAATCGCGCTCCAGACCACGTCGGAGATCTTCACCGACCCGAGTTGTCCAAAGGAAGCGCTCGTAAGCATATAGACCTTCTTCCCGATTATAGACGCAGCGTTGGTCTTCTCGTTCATATGACGAAGGAAGATTTTTCGTGCGATCGGACGAAGTCCGATGATGAGCCCCGCGGAAAGAACGACGAAAACGATCAATTGAATCACCCAATGCACGCTCTTAAAGGCGCTGAGGATCAAAGCGACGATCCCGCTGAAAGCAAACCAAATGGATGTCATATCCAAGGTGCTGAGCTCGACGATCGTAGCGATGACGACAATGCTGAGCCATATCCAAAATGACACTTGTGGCATATCCATCCTCCTTTGTGTTCTTTACGTATATTATAGTATGTTTCTCGCAATTAGTCAACTATACCGCCACGCGCTCGTGAATAGATGATAAAAATTAGAGGATATACATTAGTATCTAATATAAAAAAAGAGGGTAATTCCCCTTTTTCGCATTATAGATAATCCATTTACTTTTTCTTTGCGGGAAGATCGACGTCGATGGCTTGAATCAGATTCGCCAAAAGTGTCCTGTCATCGAGATCCGTGACGAGGATCATTTCCTTGGCTCCTTCATAAGGTAGCGCCATTTCCGGCTCTGAAAGGATACGAAGGGCGGAAGATGTGGGCTTTAAGAGCAATCTGTCGTCATACACACCGCCGACTACTTTCCCTTTGTAATAGAGGATGTATTCCCCCATCATCGGACGAAACGAAATCCCATCGAGATCGGATAAATTATCCAGTATGAAATCCAAATACGATTTATTAGAAGCCATTTTGCATCCTTTATAAAGTTTTTTCTTAAAAACCGCCTAAATATCGAAATAGCAGTGACAAATATCACTGCTATTTCTTGGTGGAGAGAGATGGATTCGAACCATCGAAGTCGGTGACAACAGATTTACAGTCTGCTCCCTTTGGCCACTCGGGAATCTCTCCATTATGGAGCTGGTGATCGGAATCGAACCAACAACCTGCTGATTACAAATCAGCTGCTCTGCCAATTGAGCTACACCAGCAGGGCTGGTGCCTTGGGGCGGAATTGAACCACCGACACGGGGATTTTCAGTCCCCTGCTCTACCGACTGAGCTACCAAGGCATAAATATGGCGATCCGAATGGGGCTCGAACCCATGACCTCCAGCGTGACAGGCTGGCGTTCTAACCAACTGAACTACCGGACCGCATTAATGC